>Ga0210390_10000415_pt1 | contig 46801 bp, 37 predicted proteins | sample IncBWH11OmetaG_FD_161050 | JGI IMG/M metagenome (GOLD analysis project Ga0210390, IMG submission 161050) | Forest soil microbial communities from Barre Woods Harvard Forest LTER site, Petersham, Massachusetts, United States - Inc-BW-H-11-O ... | reverse complement strand
CGATTCAGCGGTCATAACAGGAAAACGGGCTGGGTTGTCGTTTCTCGATTTGAGGCGCTTGCCGAGGGTGCACAAGATGCGGTCGCGCGCTCCATCGTGCTGGCCGTTTCGGCGCAGGACCGCGCGCGAACAAACGGCGCACGAAACTACGGGCGCGAATCACACGCGCGCGGAGTGCGGGGTAAGGGCGGAGCAGAGGGGACTCTCACCACCAAGACGCAAAGGCACGAAGCAAGAGACGAAGAAGCAGAATTGAGGCTGTCTACTTTGAAATTCCTTCGTGGAAATCCCTTTGTGCATTCGTGCCTTTGTGGTGAATCATCAGCCTGTCGGCGAGTCAGGAAGCTCGACGTAGATGTCCGTCCCCTCGATCTTGAGCGGGAATTTCGTGTGCTCGATTCGCGGGTTGAGGCAGTGGCGGCCGGTGGTCACGTCGAACTGCCAGCCGTGCCACGGACACGTCACCACGGTCCCGTCCAGGCTGCCTTCGCCCAACGGCCCCCCGGCGTGCGGACAAACTCCATCCAGCGCGTAAAACGTGCCCTCGACGTTAAAGAGCGCGATCACTCGTCCGCGGGCCGTAAATTCACGCGCGGAGCCGGCAGCAACTTCCCCGACCGCCGCCAACCGATGCCACTCCGCCATGCTTGCCCAATGTCGTTAATTAGAGGCGTTCACCAAACGAGGGGACGAGATCCCAAGCTGAGGCAGAGAGAATTATAGTGCCGCGCTCGCACGATCCCGAGCCCCTCTCAGGCGGCGGCTCGTCGTCGTCGGACCCGCTGCTTGGGCACGCTCTTCCAGCGGCGGTGCACCCAGAAGTATTGCTCGGGCGCGAGCGCGATGGCGTGCTCCAGAGCCGTGGTGAACCGCTGCGTCACCTGCCGGACGGCGTCCGGCCCGTCGAATTCGGCCGTGTCGATGAAGTCGGCGTAGCCGATTTCGTAGCGGACCCAACGGTGCTGGTCGAAGTCGTCCGGCAAGCGAATCGCGTAGCCGACGACGACGTAGGCCCGATATTCGAGTGCCAAGAGGGCGATCGACTTGAAAGTCGACGCCGGCTTGCCGAAGAAATCAACGAACAGCCCGGTCGAGCCAGCGTCCTGGTCGCCCATGAGAGCCAAATGCCCGCGGTGCTCGAGCATGTCGAGCATGTCGGAGCCGCCGCCGCGCTTCGAGATCAGCTTGTGTCCCGTTTGCCGGCGGAAGGTTTCGAACCAGCGATGCAGGTACGGGTTGTCGAGATCGCGGGCGACGACGCCGAGCGGGAACCCGAACATGCCGAACGTCCCGCTGGCGATCTCCCAGTTGCCGAAGTGGCCACTGAGGATAATCACGGGTCGCCCGCTGCAGAACAGCCGCACCGTCTCGTCGCGCCCTTTGAACTGCACGATGTCGGCACAGTTGTAAAGGCGCAGCTTGCGGCGAACCTGGACGATCTCGACGACCACGCGAAACAGATGCACCCACATCCGCCGAATGATGTCGTCGATTTCCCGCTCGCGATAGCGATTGCCGAAGGCCTGGCGGATGTTGTCCCGCGCGACGGCGTACCGCGTCAGCTTTTTGGGCAGCACGCGATGAATGACGAAAGCCATTCCCTCGGCCAAACGGATCGACGTGCGAAACGGCAAGAGGTCGACGAGACACACGATGACACGAAACGCCACATATTCGGCAATGTGCCGTAGACGCTCGACATCGATGAGTTGACGTAGATCGCGCATCGGAACCGCGGGGGACACGACTCATGGGCAGAACGCGAGGGCAAAAGTGTCCCCAGAGTCGCCAGATTGGTCAATGTGCGTTTCCGCAACACGCCATCGCAGCGGAAGGGTGGCACTGGCGGCTTGTCCGCCAGTGGTTTTTGACGACCCGCGAAGACACAGGCGGACCAGTCTGGACCAGTCGCCAGTGCCACCCGATCGGTTCAACTCCAGCATTCGCGAGGTGCCACCGCCGACTCAGCTCAGCGGCAGAGACTCGATCGTTTTTCTCGCCCCTCGCACGCAAGATTTGTCGGCGACGTCCCGCTTGACGGACGGATGCCAAAATGTGACCTCTGCAGATGCGAAATCGCGCACCTTCGAGTCCTGCAGGTGTACGTGATCGAAACCGTCCTTCGGAAATGCACGAAGCTCGACAAGTGCCGCGATGAGCGCATCCAACTGTGCGACATCCTTGAATCGGACATCGACACAAATGCCACGGCCGAGTCCGTAGAACTTTGCGTTGGCGCGAACGACCGGCGAAAACCTGCGCCCGTCGGGTCGTCCGGGACTTTCCAGGAGAGACTTCAAGTCGAGTTTCTGGCCTTTTTTCATTTCTTCGCTTTGTCAGATGCTTACGCTTCAATCGCCATCCACCGCTGCTTGTCGTACGACTCCAGCACCTTGTCAGCCACCAGCTGGGCCGACGCTCCAGCATCGAAACCCGGCACCGCGTCGCGGCGCTCGACGATCGCTGAGACGAACTCCCACACCAGGTCGTAGCGGAAGACAGTGCTCGGCACGCCTTGGTTCGGGTCGCGGGGGCTGCCTTGGGCGACGAGGAATTGGGCGGGCACGGGCTCGGGCTGCATCGATTCGCCGTGCTTGCCGACCAGGATCGTGTTGGGCTCGGTGAGGCGATAGACGGCGGAACCTTCGCTGCCATTGACCTCGGCCCACTCCCAGCCGAAGCCGTTGTTGTGGTGCCCCTTCATCAGGGTGCTTCCCTCCCACACGCCGACCGCGCCGTTTTTGAACCGCGCGATCAGGGCTGACCAGTCGTCGACCTCGGAGGGAGGGCAGGGGGTGCCGGCAGCCGTGCGGTCGCGAGGGGCGAAGCGGGCCACGGCTCCGCAGACTGCCTCAATTGGCCCCAACAAGTCCTGGGCGAAGTCGATGCGGTGGATCGTCATGTCGAACAGGTCGCCGGCTCCCGCATGCTTCTTGATCTGCCGCCAGCCCCAACTCGTCTCGGGCAAATCGAGGAAGCGCTGACTGCGAAAATGTCGCGGCGTGCCCAGCGCTCCCGAAGTGACCAGGTGCTTGAGGTAGCGCATCGACGGCGCGAAGCGGTAGGTGAAGGCCGTCATATGCCGCACGTTCTGGGCGCGGGCCGCTTCGTACATCTCGCGAGACTCGGCATAGTTCAGGCCGAGCGGCTTCTCGCACATCACGTGCTTGCCCGCCGCGATGCAGGCTAGCGCGATCGGCTTATGCGTGTCGTTGGGCGTAGCGATGATGGCCGCGTCGATGTCGGGATCGGCAGCGATGGCGCGGTAATCGGTGGCCGTTTTGATCGGGCCCCATTGCACCTCGCGCTCTTCCAGCAGGTCTTTGTTGGGATCGCAAACTGCGGCCAGTTCGGCTCGCGGATCGAGGCGGATCCCCGGCACATGGTGATAATCCGAGACCGCACCGGCCCCGATAATTGCAATCCTCACTTTGTTCTGCATCTGGTCGCTTTCAATCTTCTGAGGAAAAACGGCCCTTCCGACTCTCCCCCGCCAGGCCGGTCGAAGCCGAAAAGACACGGTTCAGAGCTTAACCCGCTTCTCGAATCGCTCGCGACGCACGGTTATCATACGAAACGCCGACTGCCGTGTGACCGCAGCGGCGTCGCCCTTCTCTGTGCGCAACGATGGGCCCGATTGATGCCGCAGTTCGATCAGCTTGCAGGGACCCAACAATACTCGCGGCCGCCGACTCCCAGCCCGTCGAGCTTGCGGGACAAGGTTGCGCTGATCGAGTCGGGTGAACGGGGCCGGATCGACGAGACACTGCTGGCGGCCTGGCAGCGGGTGCAAATCCTCGGCTGGTGTCTGCTCTGCGGCTTCGTGCTCTTCTATTTGCGCGGCGCGATCCTCGATGGGCGATACACGCGGCTGTGGGAGCTGTGGGCGTTCATCTTCTTCGATCAGGCGGTCTGCCTGGCCCTGCTGGCCGTTTGGCGGCCCCCGACGCAGCAGCGCCTCGAAATCATTGAAGTCCTGATGTTCGGCGGCGCGGTCTACTTTTTCTGCGCGCTCATGCACTTCTCGATCCTCCGCAACGTCTCCCTCAATCCGCCTGAGGCGGGTTGGATTGTGTTCAGCGTGATGATCAGCGTCACGTGGTGCTGCGTGCTGGCCGTCGCTTACTCGATGATTGCCATGGGCTCCCGTCGTCGATCGCTGGCCATGGTGACATTGATGTTGGGCACCCCGACCGCGATGGCCATCTACGAGTCGACGTGGTCCGCGATTTATCGCAATGTGGTGAACCCAGGAATGCTGACGATGATTGTGCTCACGTCGGCCTTGTGCGCGGCCGCCCTGTTTTATTGGAGCTTCCGCATCGAACGGCTGACGCGGGAGGCGGCCCGGGCGCGACGCTTCGGCCAGTACCGTCTCAAGCAACTAATCGGCCGCGGCGGAATGGGCGAGGTCTATCTGGCCGAACACACGCTGCTCAAGCGGCCCTGCGCGCTCAAGCGGATTCGGCCCGGACACGACACCGATCCGGTGACGCTGGCGCGTTTCGAGCGAGAGGTCCGCGCGACGGCCGAGCTGTCTCACCCCCACACGGTCGATATTTACGACTACGGCCGCGCCAGCGACGGCACCTTTTACTACGTGATGGAGTTGCTCTGGGGCCTGACGCTGGACGACCTGGTGCACAAGCACGGTCGACTGCCGGCGGCGCGGGCCGTCTACTTGCTGCGGCAAGTTTGCGACGCGCTAGAAGAGGCCCACCGGGCCGGGCTCATGCACCGCGATATCAAGCCCAGCAACATTTACGCGGCCCGCCGGGGCGGCGAATACGACTTCATCAAGCTGCTCGACTTCGGACTGGTCAAAGGCGTGCTGCGGAGCAATCAGCCCGAACTTTCGCGGGCAGACGCCATCGTTGGCTCGCCCCTCTACATGTCGCCGGAACAATCGCTCAACGAGCGGGCGGCCGACGTCCGCGGGGACATTTACTCGCTTGGTGCGGTTGGCTACTTTCTGGTGGTCGGACACCCGCCGTTCGTCGCGGAAAATCCGCTCGAAATCCTGGTCTCGCACGCACGGGATGCCGTGCGGCCGCCGTCGCAAATCGTTCCCGAGTTGCCGCCCGACGTCGAAGCCATCTTGCTCAAATGCCTGTCGAAGGATCCTGAAGAACGCTTTGTCAGCGCGGCCGAGCTGGCGGACGCTCTGGCTGCCTGTTCCGTGGCCGGCCAATGGACCAAACACGACGCGGCCCGCTGGTGGCACGAACATCAAAGCGCGTTGCTTCCGGGAGCCGCCATGAACGACCTCGATTCCCTGGAGCTCCAGCCGGAGAACGAGTTGGAGCCGACTCGCCCCGCGCTCCGCAGCTGACCCGCACCGAGGACAAGCCATGCCTCCTTTGAATCGCCGAAACTTTCTCCAAGCCGCCGCAACGCTGGCGGCCGCCCACGCGTTGCCCGCCGCGGCGATGGTCCCGGAGCCGCAGCCGACCCCCACGTCCGACGAGCTGGCCGCTCTCGATGCGCTCGGACAAGCCGAGCTCGTCCGCAAGAAGCAAATCACGCCGCTCGAGCTGGTCAATGCGGCCATCGCGCGGATCGAAAAATACGATCCGGCCCTCAACTCGATCATCACGCGGACGTTCGAGCAGGCGAGAAAAAAGGCCGCGCAGCCGCTCGGCACCGGGCCGTTTGCCGGCGTCCCGTATCTCGTGAAGGATCTCGAACCGGTGGCGGGCGTGCGGCAAACGTTCGGCTCGGCCCCATTCAAAGCGAACGTGGCCACTTACACATCCGAAGTCATCCTGCGGATGGAGCGGGCCGGACTGATCATGGTCGGCAAGTCGAACACGCCCGAGTTCGGCCTGCTTCCTGTTACTGAGCCGCACGGTTTCGGCCCCACGCACAACCCGTGGAACCCGGCTCACTCGCCCGGCGGCTCCAGCGGCGGCGCCGCGGCGGCTGTGGCGGCCGGGCTGGTGCCGATCGCGACGGCCAGCGACGGCGGCGGCTCGATTCGCATTCCGTCGTCTTGCTGCGGACTGTTCGGTCTTAAACTCAGCCGCGGCCGCAACCCCGAGGCGCCGGGTGTGAAGGACGACGGACTTTCCGTGCTGCACTGCGTGGCCCGCTCGGTCCGCGACAGCGCGGCCTTGCTCGATGCGACCCGTGGACCGACGGTCGGCGAGCGTTGGTACGCGCCGCCTCCCAAGCGGCCCTATGTCGAAGAGGTCGGAGTGCCGCCCGGTCGCTTGCGAATTGCCTTCGCGACCAAGGATCTGGCCGGCAACCCGGTGCATGCCGATTGTGCCCAGGCCGTGACCTCGACCGCCAAACTGTGCGAGGAGCTGGGGCACGCGGTCGAAGAAGCCTCACCGCAATTCGACGGCCGCCTGTTCGGTGAGTCGTTTCTCGTCTTATGGGCGGCGGTTGCCGGACGGGCCGTGAAGACGGCCAAAAAACTTTCCGGCGGCAAGATCACGGCCGCGGCATTCGAGCCGTGGACGCAAAAACTCGTCGAGATGGACGCCAAGTCTGATCCGTCGGACGTGAGCATGGTCTGGACCGGCATCGCCCAGCAGGCCAACCTGGCGATGGTGAAGTTCCTGACGAAGTACGACCTGTTTCTGACGCCCACGCTCGGACGGCCGCCGGTGAAAATCGGCGAGCTCGACCAGACCTGGCCGATCGACAAGCTCATTCCCTGGCTCAACGCCTACGTGCCGTTCACGCCGCTCGCGAACGCCACCGGCCAACCGGCCATGTCGGTCCCGCTCTACTGGAACGCCGAGGGCCTACCAATCGGCAGCCACTTCTTCGGCCGTTACACCGACGAAGCGACCCTGTTGCGCCTGGCCGCCCAACTGGAACAGGCGCGGCCTTGGACCAAACGGCACCCGCCGGCGCTCGCAGCGACGTGAGAGAGGCTCGACCGCCCGTCCCAGTTCAGGATCCGCTGACTCCGCCAGTTGACGGTTCGTGAGAAGGGCTACCGGCGCTCACGCCAAGTTGGTGGAAGATGAACGCGTCGACGTCGACCGTTTCTGCGACTCGTGCCGAGAGGGGCGAGTCGAGGCCGTGGCCCGTGTCGGCGCTCGTGCGGAGCAGAATTGGCTCGCCCGAGGCGTTGGCCGCCTGCAAGCGGGCGACGAACTTGCGCGACTGCATGGCATCGACGCGGGGATCGTTGGCGCCGGTCAGAAACAGGCAGGCCGGGTAGTGGGTGCCGTCCTTCACGTGGTGGTAAGGCGAATAGGCGAAGAGGGCTTTGAACTGCTCGGGGTTGTTGACGGTTCCGTACTCGGTGATGTTGAAGGCCCCGTTCGGCGAGAATTCGGTGCGGAGCATGTCGTAGATGCCGACGTGCGAAACGACGCAGTGCATCAGATCCGGATGCTGCGTCAGCGTGGCCCCCATCAACAGGCCGCCGTTGCTGCCCCCCTCGATCGCCAGGTGGGCAGGCGACGTGTATTGCTGGGCGATCACGTGTTCGATGGCTGCCGCGAAATCGTCGAAGACGTTTTGCTTGTGCGTGAGGTTGCCAGCCAGGTGCCAAGCCTCGCCGAATTCGGCGCCGCCGCGAATGTTGGCGATGGCGTACACAAAGCCGTGCTCGAACTGCACGTGGCGGACGGCATTGAAGGCCGGCGTCATGCTGATGGCGAAGCCCCCGTAGCCCCAAACGATCGCCGGGTTCTTGCCGTCGCGCTTGGTCCCCTTGGGGCAAAGAATATTGACGGGAATCTTGGTGCCGTCCTTGGACGTGGTAAATTCGCGTGTCACTTCGATGTCGCTGAAATCGACGGGCGAGACCGTCGCCAGTGCCGTTTTTTCCACGCGATTTTCGGCCGAGTGCAGGTGATAGAACGCGGGCGGAGCGACGTAGGATGTATTGCCGAAGAGGACGTCGTTGCCCTCGAGCTTTACGACTTCGTAGATCGACGAAATCGGCAGCTGCCGCAGGGCGGGCAGGGGATGGCCGTCGAGATCGAAGACCCGTAGCTCGGACGGCCCGCCCAGCTGGTATTCGACGTACAGCCGATCGGCCGTCGGCAGGATCTTCGCCCGCCCGTACGAAAAGCCGGTGACGATCGCGTCGGGGCCTTCCGGCACGACCACCCGCGCATGGCTGATGTCCGGATCGGTGAGCGAGATGCTCTCGATGCGGCCCCGCGGCGCTCCCTTGCGCGACACCAGATAGAGCCGATCGCTGGGCCCAAAGACGATCTGGACGATGCCGTCCTTGAAGTGCGTGATCTGCTTCCACTCGCCCCCCGGCGGCCGCACGGAGTGTTCGAATTCGCCGCCGTCGCCGAATTGCGTCGTCACCAACGCGTAACCCGTGCGATCGTCGACTTCGATCTGCGATTCCGCCACGCGGGGAAAACCCTGGCCCAATTCGTACTGGTCGCTGGCCGTCGGCGTCCCCAGCTTGTGGAAATAGACCTGCTGGTAGAAATCGAGGTCGGCCGCCGGCCGTTCTCCGGCGTGGGGATGCCGCGTGTAGAAGAATCCGTTGCCGTCGCGATTCCAGGCCAGGTCGCCCCCGGCCGTCCCTGAGTTGACGCGAGGGACGACTTCGCCGGTCGGCTTACCAGTTGCGACGTCAAAGAGATGCACGTCGCCCGATTCGGTGCCGCCGTGCGAAAGCGACACGGCCACCAGTCCGCCGTCGGCCGACGGCATGAACCAGTCAATGATCGTGCCCCCTTTGGCATCCATCGTGTTCGGGTCGACGAGCACGCGAGCCTGGTCGACGGCGCTCGCCGAGGGCAGTACGATCAACATTGGCTGTTGCTTGGGCGGCTCGCGCTTGAGCGCGAATAGCTTTCCCTTGCGATAAACCACGCCGCCATAGCTGATCGTCTTGGCTTCCATGATCTGCGTCACGCGGCGGCGCAACGCCGGGACGTCGCCCAGGTGATCGAGATACTGGCGGGCGAAGGCGTTTTCGGCGTCGCTCCATTGGCGCACTTGCGGATCGTGCCAGTCTTGCAGCCAACGGTAATCGTCCGTCACTTTGACGCCATGATACGTGTCGACGACCGGGCGTTTGGGCGTCGTCGGCAGTTCCACGGAAAAGGCCATCGCGAATCCGGCCAGGGCGACAAGCAGGCTTGCAGCTTTCATGAGCGTGCTCTTCTAGGAGAAATGGATAGCCGGCAATCGGAACTCAGCGTAATCGGCAGTTGTTGATCGCTGGGATTCTACGGGATTCTACGCGAAGAGGCGGTCGGGCGGCACTTGTCACTGGCATTGGGTGCCACTGGCTCGGGGTGCCACTAAGTGCCACCCAGATTAGAAGGGTGGGTGCCCCTGATTCGATTCAACCCAGCCGGCCGAAGTGCATCGACTTTTTGTGGTCTTCGGCGCGAAAGACGCTCGGGTCGGGTGTGCCGGTGACTTGCAGGAACTTTCGCTCGAAACGCTCGAGCACGCAGCGGACGCCGCCGATTACTCCCGTTTGGTCGAAATCGGTCGTTCGCAGCGAACCGAACACGTCGAGCAGTACCGTTAATTCATAGTCGCCTGCGTCGGCGTTGGCGGCCAACAGGGCCGGGCGCAGCACGTTGGCCTCCGCATCGAAGGCGACGCAGGCGACGGCGGTGCTACCGTCGGCCGGACCGTCCGCCAGGATGTAGACCCAAAAGCCGCTCAGCTCGTGCTGTCGGCGTGCTTGAAAGATCTGTGAGATCAATTTCATACCGCTGATTTCAACTCCATTAACTCGGAGCAGCCCTAAGAATTGAGCAGGCCCGATCCCCGGCGGACTGCCGGCCGCGACCGACTCAGCCCGCGCGTTCGAGGTACGCCCGCCACGGGTTCCAATAAAACTTCGCCCAACCCTCGCTGACGCCGGCAAAATCCTCTTCGGGCACGTTCGCATGCACCAGCTCGATGCGGCCGCCGGTTGCCTCGGGCCAGAACGAAAGCACGAGCGTCGAATCGAGCGCGTTCTGCGGAAAATTCTTCGACCGCCACTGCTGCACGACGAGCCGATTCACGACCACGTCGAGAATACTGCCCCAAATCGCTCCGTTAAAGGCACGAAATTCGGCGCCGGCCCGCGGGGCGATCGTCACCGGAAAACCGGTAAGGGCCGCATGCTCGTCGACGCTCAAGTACATCGCCCAGAGGCGCTCGGGCGGCGCCGGCAGGGAGGCGGCCTGGATGATGGTTCTCGGCATGCGTGCAGATTCCTATAGTATGCGGCAACCGGCGGCCAGCGATTTCGCAGACCGCGATCGCTGCTCGCCGACGATAAGACTTTACCGCCGGACGGATGCCGCCTCCATGCGAGAGATCACCTAGATGGCGAGTGCTCCCCGTGCAACGGAGCCGCAGCTCGCGCTGGTTTTGGGCGGAGGCGGCGCGCGGGCCGCGTACCAGGTCGGCGTGCTGCGGGGGATTGCCGCGCGGTTTCCGCACTTTCGCGCCCCGCTGTTGACCGGTGTTTCGGCCGGCGCGATCAACGTCGCCCATTTGGCCAATCACGTCGGCGCCTGGTCGCACAAGATCGAAGACTTGATGGGGCTGTGGCGGCGGCTCGATTTCGACGACGTGTTTCGCGTCGACACCGTGGCCGTCGTCTGGCGGGTGATGCGGATCGGCCTGCGCTTGTCCGTGGGATTGCCTCCCGGCGTGGCCCGCGCACACAGCATGGTCGACACGCGGCCCCTCCGCGAGTTCTTGCAGCGTAACCTGGGTAGTGGCGACGGACCGCTGCCGGGCATCGCGCGGAACATCGCCGCGGGCGAGCTCTCGGCCGTCGCACTCACCGCCCTCAATTACGACACGGGCGAAACCATCACTTTCGTCGAAGGCAAGGCGATCGAAAACTGGGAGCGGCCGCTGCGGAAGGGGCTCAATATCGCGATGACGGTCGAGCACATCATGGCCTCCGCCGCGTTGCCGCTGCTCTTCTCGCCGGTATCGATCGGCAACGAGTGGTACGGTGACGGCGGCATCCGGCTGGTCGCCCCCCTGTCGCCGGCTGTGCACCTGGGGGCCGATCGCATGCTGGTGATTTCCACCCATTTCGAGATGCCCCCGTTTTGCCGGCTGCGCAAGAAAGGAACGGGGCCTCCTTCGCCGGCCGTGGTGCTGGGCGCGCTTTACGACGCGGTCTTCCTCGACCAGCTCGACCAGGACGCCGAGCAGATCGAGCGGATCAACCGGCTCTTGACCAAACTGCAGCCGCAGGATCGGCAAGGGCTCCGCGAGGTGCACACAGTCGTGATCCGCCCGTCCAACGACATCGGGGCCCTGGCCAGCGAGTTCGAGGAACGACTGCCGCGGGCCATCCGCTACTTCATGCGCCGCTTCGGCACTCAAGAGGCCGAGGAGCAGGATCTCATCAGCACGATCCTGTTCCACCGCGACTACATCGAGGAATTGTTGAAGCTGGGCGAACGCGACGCCGCCCAACATGAAGAGGAAATCGCCAAGTTGCTGGCGAAGTGACGGGCGGGCGAGATCACTTCTTGCCGTCGTGGCCGGGAGGTGAGAAGAGGCCGTGCGCGACCTTCATGCCGACGAGCACCGCCACCAGCACGGCCAGGTAGATTTGGCCCGTCATTGCTTCGAGCACGGCGAGGGTGCGGGCCGCCGGGTGAACGGGCGTGATGTCGCCGTAGCCGACCGTCATTAGCGTGCAGCAGCTGAAATACGTGAGCACCCAATCGCGTTTTTCGGGCGACGCCCATTCGGGTTGTAGCGCGGCATCGATGCGGAGTGCCCCCGGATCAAGCAGCACGACGAGGGAAAAGGCGATTCCCCAGATCAATCCAATCAGCAAGTAGCCGGCGAAGGCGCCGAGAATGTTGTCGAGCGTGGCCGTCCGCTTCTGAAATATGGCCCGCACCAACAGCGACACCGTCAGCATTAAAAAGGCGATCTCGGCCAGGCGTCCGATCACCTCAATGGTGACGCCCGGGTCGGCCATCAGAAACGTGGGCAGACGCATGAGGATCCAGCACGATCCGAAGCCGAGGGCCAGCCACCACTGCCGCCGGCTCTGGCACAGGATCCAGATCGCGGACCCGAAGAAAAACACCATCACGAGCGCGAATGCCGCGTGACCCATGGGCGTCGCGGCCAGCGCCGGACGCACGAGGGTGACGGCCATCAAACCGACGAAGAGCGTGGTGAACGGCCGCTGCGGACGCGAGACAGCGTTCTGGGCGGTCACCAGTTCAGCACGGGGGGCAAAAACTCGTCGATCAGCTCTTCGCAGTACGGCTTGAGCGTGGTGACGTCGGGCCGCTCGGTGCTCTTCGAATAAAGATCGAACGGGCTGAACTTCTTCACCCAGCGGAACATCTCACGATCGTGATCGTTCATCAAGTAGCTGTAGGCACCCTCGCGGTGGGCCGGGTAGAAGGAGTGGTAGCGGATCATGTACAGCCCCTCTTCGGGGATGTGGTCCTTGACGACGTGATAAAGATATTCGTCGTGACCCCACGACATCATCACGTTGTCGAGCCCGCAGCCTTTTTCGTAAATGCCTACTTCGGTTTGGTATTCGGGGATCTGGCTATCCGGATTGTCCGCGAAGAACTCGGGAAAGACGATCTTCGGCGAGTAGCGGCAACCGACCGGGAACGTGTCGCCGACGACCGCCCACTGCGGCTCGTCGAACAGGCACAGCACCTTGCCGAGATCGTGAATTAGCCCCACGAGCTGGAACCACCGCGGGTGACCGGCCTCGCGGATGGCCAACAGCGTCTGTAGCGAGTGCTCGATCTGCGGCAGATCGGTGTCTGGATCGCTGTCGTCAGTGAGGCGGTTGAGAAATTCCATCGCCTCCCACACGCTCATCTGCCGTTTTTCCCGCGGCAGATACTCGGCCCGCTTCTGGCGGACAAAGTCGACCGATTGATGCATGTGATTGAGCCGATAAAACTCGCGGACGCTGGGCCGCACCGACCCTTCGTGATCGCGAAATTCGGCTGGCTTCTTCTCGGCAGTCGTCGGCTGGGCCGAACCCGGCTTGGGGTAACGCCGCAAGAGGTCGTCTTCCCATTCGTCCAGGCTGGCGAGCGGGGTGTTGTCGGGGTTGGGGAGTTTTTCGGCCGAGTCAATCATCGTCGCAATCTCGAATTCGCCGGCGGACTTGCGGAAATGCCTTGCGGCTGCGGACGACTGCCGCGTCTCGTATGCTAATGTCGACTGTTTCCCCTGACAATTGCAACATTTTGGCGCCGCGAGGCGGGTTCACCACATGCTGCGTGCCGATCGCCAACGCGAATTTGCCGTCGACGTCGTGCGGCGGTTGCAGGGCGCGGGCTTTCGCGCGCTGTGGAACGGCGGCTGCGTCCGCGACCTCTTGATGGGCCGAGTGCCGAAGGATTACGACGTCGCCACCGACGCCCGGCCCGACGCCGTTCGCAACCTGTTTGGACAGCGGCGGACGCTGGCGGTCGGTGCGAGTTTCGGCGTGATCATCGTGCTAGGCTCGAAGGAGGCCGGCAACATCGAGGTGGCGACTTTTCGCACGGAAGGCCCGTATCTCGACGGCCGCCGGCCCGAGCACGTCGACTTCGCCGGTCCCGAGGACGACGCTCGCCGCCGCGACTTCACCATCAACGGCATGTTCTACGACCCGCTTTCCGAGCAGGTGCACGACTACGTGGGGGGCGAGAAGGACCTGGCGGCCGGCGTCGTGCGGGCTATTGGCCGTCCCAGCGATCGCATGGCCGAGGACAAGCTGCGGATGCTGCGAGCCGTCCGCTTTGCCGCCACGCTTGAGTTCCAGCTCGACGGGCCGACAGCGGACGCGGTGCGGGCGATGGCTCCCGAAATCCACGTAGTGAGCGCCGAGCGCATCGCTCAAGAGCTGAAACGCATGCTCGTCGATCCGCATCGCCGCCGCGCAATGGAGCTGGCGCGCGACACCCAGCTCTTGCTCGAGATCCTGCCAGAGCTGGGGCCGACTCTCGACGACGCGTCGCATCCCGGCGAGGGAGGCGCGAAATCGCCGTGGGAGATCTCCCTGCGCCGATTGCGCTTGCTCCAGGAGCCGCGTTTCGAGCTGGCAGCGGCCGCTCTGTTGGCGAGCGTGCCCGAGATTGGCGGATCCCCGTCTGCCGGGCGGAAAGAACCACGCGTCGCCCGCGGCGTGTGCAAAAGGTTGCGGCTATCGAATCAGGAGACGGATTCGATCGAGTGGCTGCTGACCCACTTGAGTGATGTCTTCGCTTCCGCCACGAAGTCGCTCGCGCAGCTCAAACGAATGCTGGCCCACCCTGACGCCCGCGATCTGCTCGCGCTGGCCCGCGCGGACCGATTGGCGGCCGAGAGCGATCTATCAGGCGTGATGCACTGCGAGGAACTCCTGCAGCGCACGCCCCCCGAAAAGCTCGATCCGCCCCCGTTCGTCACCGGCGACGACCTAATCGCGCGGGGCCTGCCGCCCGGCAAACGCATCCGCGAAATCCTCGACACGATCCGCGAAGCGCAACTCAATGAAGAGATAACCACAAAGGAAGAAGCATTCCGCCTCCTCGACCGGCTGCTCAACAACCCCCCCGAGCGGGGGACATAAGTCCCCCGAGAATTTTTTCTTCTTTATTCTTTCTTTTTTCCGCCGGAGCAAGCCAGCAAGCGCCCGCCTCACGCGCGCTTCAAAATCTCCTTCACGACCCGGCACTTGGCCCCATCCGTGATGGTGTGCGGCTGGCCGTTTGACAAATAGGTCAGCCGGTCGTGGTCGATGCCGAAGAGATGCAGGAGCGTCGCCTGGTAGTCGTTGGGTCCGACCGGATTGACCACGGCCCGGTGGCCGAATTCATCGGTCTCGCCATACGCCAAGCCCGCTTTGAATCCGCCGCCGGCGAACCAGGCACTAAAGCCCTGACCGTTGTGGTCGCGGCCGGCGTGCAGCGGGTCGCCCGCACTCTGGATGACGGGCAGACGGCCGATCTCGCCTCCCCAGTGCACGACCGTCGTATCGAGCAGGCCGCGCTGCTTGAGGTCGAGCACCAGCGCGGCGGCCGGCTTGTCGGTCTTCTTGCAGCAGGCGGGCAGCCCACTGCGAATGTCGTTGTGCAGGTCCCAAATCTGGCCGGCGATGAAAATCTGTACGAACCGCACGCCCCGCTCGACGAGACGGCGGGCGACCAGCAGCCGCGTCCCGTACTCGCGCGTCTCGGGCTGGTCGAGCCCGTAGAGTTCTTGCGTGGCCTTCGTTTCTTTGGAGATGTCGAGCGCCTCGGTCGCGGCCGACTGCATGCGGGCGGCCAGCTCGTAGCTGGCGATGCGGGCTTCCAGGTCGGCCTCGCCCGGATGCCGCTGAAGATGCCGGCGGTTGAGCCGCGCGAGAAAGTCGAGATTCTCGCGTTGCAAGTCGCCGGCCAGGTGCGGCGGCGGCTCGAGGTTCAAAATCCGTGGCTCCTGCGAGCGGACCACGGTCGCCTGGAACAAGGGCGTCATCCAGCCATTGGACCAGTTGCGAACGCCGTCGACCGGCATGCCGCCCGGATCGGGCATCGCGATGTAGGCAGGCAGGTTCTGGCTCTCCGAGCCGAGCCCGTAGGTGAGCCACGAGCCGAACGCCGGCCGTCCCGGCTGGGCCCGCCCGGTGTTGAGATACCAGATCGACGCTTCGTGCCCGTTGATGTCGGTGTGCATCGAGCGGACCAGGCAAATGTCGTCGACGATTTTGGCGGTGTGCGGCAACAACTCGGACAACTCGGTGCCGCACTCGCCGTGCTTGCGGAAGCGGAAGGGCGTGCCCATCAACTTCTTGCTCGCGGAGCTGACGAAACTGTACGCAACGTCGCCCGAGTAATCGGTGCCGCTGTACCTGGTGAGCTGCGGCTTGGGATCGGTGAGATCCATGTGGCTCGGCCCGCCGTGCATGAAGAGCGAAATCATCGCCTGGGCTTGCGGCGGATGATGCGGCGTCTTGGGCTTCAGGTCGAATGTCGGCGGCGCCTTCCGCACGTTGGCCGGCATGGCGAGCAAGCGTTCCTGTTTCAGCAGCCAGGCGAGCGCGACGCTGCCGATTCCCATGGCGTTCCGTGCCAAAAACTGGCGCCGCGAGGCGGGAGCAAACGTGTCGAACATCGTGTCAGGTTCCAGGCAGGCAAGCGGGGCGGGGAGATTCTGGCGAGCGGCGGGTGTCAGCCCGCCGGTTCTTCTTCGATCGCTTCTCTCAATCGCTGTACAAAAACTCGTTGGAGCTGATCAGGGCCTGGCAAAAATCGGTGAGCGGCTGCAATGCGGGATCGGCTACCGCAGGTCGGCTCCTCGCGCGATTGCGTCGCCGCTTTTTCGGGCCGGCCGACGTGCTCTTCGGTGGGGCGGTGGTGGCGGGGTGTGTTTTGACTTCTTCGGACTGATGCTCGAGGAATGCCAGCGACTCCACGATCTCCGCGTCGGTGGCGGGTCGGGCGAAGGCAATCTCGAACGCTCGCGCGACCTGCTGTCGCGGATCGGAACCGGCGTCGCTTACCAGGCGGTGAGCAAACCGGTTCGCCTGGCGAAGGGCAAACTCGCTGTTCATGAGCATCAGGGCCTGCGGAGCCGACGTCGACGCCGTGCGGCGGTCGCAGTTGGTCTCCATGACGGGCAGGTCGAACGTCCGCAACAGCGCCAGCGGCTTGCTGCGGCGAACCTCGATATACACGCTGCGGCGGTACTCTTCGCCGCCGATTGGAACCTCGGGTCCCTGATCGTTCGCGCCGACTTTGTTCTCGACCCCCACCACGATCTGGCCGACGCCGTCTTCGCGGATCGGGACGGGCTGACCGCACATGCGGTCATAGAGCGAGTTACTGGCCGACAGCACGCAGTCGCGCACTGCCTCGGCGTCGAGCCGGCGTACGTTCATCCGCGACAGGAGTAGATTGTCGGGATCGACGGCGTCTCGATCCGGTGTGTGGGTCGAGCTTTGTCGATAGACGGTCGACATCACGATCAGGCGCTGCAGCCGCTTGAGGTCCCAGCCGCTCCTGGCAAACTCGTCGGCCAGCCAATCGAGTAGTTCGGGATTGCTCGGACGCTCACCCATGCGGCCGAAATCGGCCGGCGTGGCGACCAGTCCCCGGCCGAAATGGTGCAGCCAGATGCGATTTGCCAACACGCGGCCGACGAGCGGATGCTTGCCCGACATCAGCCGTTTGGCATAGGCCAGACGGCGGCCCGAAGTGGGTCGAGCCGCGTCGCGACGCGGCAGGTTGCCCGTTTGTCCCTCGGCCACGCAAACCGTCAGATCGCCGGGCTCCTCTTCCTGCCGCGGCTCCGAGAACTCGCCCCGATAGAAGAGGAACGTCGCCGGAACCTCGCCCGGGTTTTCGTTCAGGACCCGCACAAAATGCTCGACCGGGGCGCGGGTCTGAATTGCGGCGACCTTGGCTCGTTCTTTCTGCAGATCAGCATCGGCGGCTGGGTTGTATTGCGACAACAGGCCCGGCGAGATGGGCACGCTGGGATGCTGGCTCAACAGCTGATTCTGAGCCGCCGTGCGTTTTGCCGCCGGCGTATCGAGGGCCGCCCTGAGCGCCTTGGCCACCGGTGGCTCGAACTTCGTCAGTTCCTTGTCGAGCGCTTCGGCGAGGTACCGCCGCTCCTTCTCGGCGACTTTGGTCGCTGCCTCATTGGCTTCCTTGGCGACGGCGGCCACGCGAGCGCGATCGGCTTGCGTGTAGAGCGAAACCCGTCGCTGCGACGGGACGCGCCAGTTCTTCCAGTTGAGCGCCGGCTCGAAGACGGCTCGCAGGCGGTAATAATCGTCTTGCAGGATCGGATCGTAACGATGGTCGTGGCACTGGGCGCAGCCAACGGACAGCCCCAGCAGCGAGGTCGAGACGATCTTGATCGTGTCGGCGACGTTCTGGTTCGCGGTGGCCGGACTGTTCGAGCTGGCCGTGCCGTCGGCCGCCATTCGCAGAAAACCCGTCGCACTCAGCTTCTCGATGGCGTCGGCAGGTAAGTCTCCCGAATGAGGCGGCACCAACTCGTCCCCGGCCAACTGCTCGGCGATAAACTGGTCGAAGGGCTTGTCGGCGTTGAGGGCGCGAATCACGTAATCGCGATAGTGAAAGGCCTCGGGCCGGGGGACGTCCTGCTCGTCAAAGCCTTCCGAGTCTGCGTAGCCCGCCGTGTCGAGCCAGTGGCGTCCCCAACGTTCACCGTAGTGCGGCGAAGCCAACAGGCGATCGACGAGCCGCTCGTAGGCGTTCGGCGACTGGTCGGCCAGAAAAGCGTCGACGGCGGCCGGTTCGGGAGGCAGCCCGAGCAAATCGAGCGACAGGCGGCGGATCAACGTTCGCTTGTCCGCGTCAGGAGAGAACGCGAGCTGCTTTGGTCTGAGCGCGGCAGAGAGCAGTGCGTCGATCGGCGTGCGAATACGATCGGCCGGCGCGAATTGGGGCACCGGCGGGCGATGGATGGGTCGGAAGCACCAGAACGCCCGATCGTCGGCCGTGATCTGGGCGGCCGCGCTCAGCTCGGTCGGTTCCTTTTGCGCCGTGAGCGCACCGCCTCGGATCCAGCCGTCGATAACGGCGACCTCCGCGGGGGTCAACTTTTGATCGCCGGGGGGCATTTCGCCCGTTTTGACCCGGTCGAGCAGGTAACTCTCTTCCGGGTGGCCGGGCGCGATGGCGGGTCCCGATTCGCCCCCTTTGGCCATCAGCCGACGGAGCCGCAGATCGAGGCCCCCCTTGCGGACGTTCTGGCTGCCGTGACAGTCGAAACAATGAGCACGAAAGATCGGGCGGACGTCCCGCTCGAAGACGGGGGGCGCCGGTGACTTTTGTTCGCCAGCCCGCGCGGCCACCGCCCCAGAGAGGATCGCGAAGACGACTCGCAGCATCTGCCACCGGAGCCGAAATGCTGCAAAACTGCCCCAAAACGTGCGACCGTACGCACCCCATCCCCCCGGCACACATCCAAGTTTGTGCATATCTCCATTATCGAACTTTCGGACCGGTCTGGCAAGCCGATTCGGTCGTCCGTTGTCGATGAAGGGACCGGGGATGGGTCAGTCCCGTGCCAAGCGGAAACTCCTCTCGAAGAGCAAAAAAATTCCATTTAAGATTTGCTGTCGGTTTAACGGCTCGCTACTCTGGGAAAGATTTTTTGCGGTGCGCTTCTTCGAACGGGCCGTTCGTAGAATCGCACAGAGTTGGGGACGTCCGGTCGGACAGGTCGCCCACAAAGATTCACCCACAAGATTTGCCCAAACGACCTGTTCGCGAGTTGGCCCACAGTATTTGACCGTGCCCTACGTCCCGTGCTACTGTGCAGCGTGCTAATTTCCTTACAGCGGGTGACCCCTCCACGAACCTGAGGATTCAACAGGAGTTCTCAGGCTTCGAACAGCGGGCCGGGGTCAAAACGGAAAGTGGGTTGAATGATGCGAAAGTCGCAGTTGTATCTGGCTCGCCGCGAGCGCCAGATTCTCGACACGCTGTATCGCGTCGGCGAGGCCGACGTGACGGGCGTGCTCGAGAATATGCCCGATCCTCCGAGCTATTCGTGCGTGCGAAGCCTGTTGCGGATCCTGGAACGCAAGGGGCACGTAAAGCACAAGAAGCAAGGGGCGCGGTACGTCTACCTGCCGGCACAGTCCCGGGACAAGGCGCGCAAGACGGCCCTCGAGCACATCGTCAAAACGTTCTTTGACGGCTCGATGGAGCACGCCGTGGCCGCTCTCCTGGATATCTCCGGCGTCGACGTCAAGACCGACGGGCTCGATCGGATTTCGCAGATGGTGGCAGAGGCCCGCCGAGACGAAAAGTAAATGGAGTTTGCTGCGCGGCCGCGCTGCCGCGCCGGCCGGACGGAGTCCGAGCCGCATTTTCACGTCTGCGATCCGCCAAGTCCGTTGATCCGACCGTGCCCGACTCGTGCTGATTCCGAGTCGTCGTGAAATCCTTCAAGGTGGGGGACAGGCTCCCGAATTCCCGCGGCGTGCCGTCGTTGCTTTTTGCCGCTTTCGTCTTTGTGGCCCGCCCCCGTCTCGTGACCCGCCACTGGGGGCCGCCCGCTCTCTGCTTTGTGCCTCGGCGTGTTCCGACCGGTTAGCGCTCCAGCTGCGCGGGCGGCTTCTGCGCGACGATGCGGCACTCTGAGGTCAGCGCCCACGCTCTCAGAGAGGGTCCCGGCAAAAACGCCACGAGCAACGCGACGGTGAGCAGGAGGGAGACGCCCGCGAGCGAAGGCGGGCCGCGGCGCAGCAGCACTAAGTCGGCAAAACCCCACAGGACGAGCATTCCCGCGAGCGGCGCGGCGAACGCCCGATCGTAGCTCGGGATGACCCAGCGGAATGTCGCCAGCCGTCCCAGAACGCTGATCGGCGGCCGATGGTTGATCCAAAAAACGAGCATCCTGAGGCCACACGCCATCGTCGCACCGACGTAAGCCAGGCAGCCCAGCAAGCGCAAGTCTTCGTCTGTTACTCCGGGGCCGACTACGTAGCAGAAGAACACCCGGAAGCTGGCAAGCAGCCACCCCGCCAATCCCGCGAGGCAGACCACGTCGAACGCCGAGGCGTGGGGCAACGTCCGATTCGGACCGAGATAGCCGAACGGCCAGCCTACGAAGACCGTGGAGATTTCTGCGGCTCGAATGCCGCGGGGCGCGACTCGCAGGAAGTAGCGTTCGATCGACTTGGTGTCGACTTCCCGCAGGTTGATCAGCGCCAGCCGTAGGCCGCCCCACGCGACAAAATAGGTCGTCAGGGCGATGCCGATGCCCAACACCAGATCAGACGCGGCCATGAGAATTCCGCCGATGCCGAAGAGCACCGCGTAGCCGAAGCCCCGCGGCCCGCTCGTCAGCAGGGCGAACGCCATGCTCAACAGATAACTGACCGAGAAAATCAGCGCGGCTCGCAACGGCGGGATCGTCGGATGGCGGGCCCAGAGCAGGGCCGTCGCCACGAGTAAGAGTATCCCGTCCATCAACGTGAGCGTCACCGGGCCGAGGGGGAGCCGCTGCGGGCTGTGCCAGGCGGTCATCCGCAGCCACTCGCGATACTTGGGGCGCAGATTGGGATGAAACCCGAACACGCGATAGATCCCGTAGAAGGTGGTCCCCAGCCCAAGCACCAGAATTGCCAGGATGCCAACCTCCGGCGGTCGGACCGCCAGACCGGCGACTCCGAACCTCCAGGCGAACGCCTCGGCCGCCAGTAAGAAAAACAGAAAGACCGCGGCCGGCCACGGCGGCGGCGACACCCGCCGGCAGTTGCGAACGGGCTCGCTGTACCAGAGGCGTTTCACCGTGAAGTGTCCTGAAAGCGCCGCGTGTCCTGAAAGTAGTCGGCGACGTGGTCGGCCGTCTTTGGGAAAAAGAGCAGCTCGAGCGCGTCGGCCAGCGAGCGTCCGCGACCGGACCGGGCGATGAGCTGTTCGACCGTACCGTCCGCGACGATGCTCCCGGCCCGCAGCACGACGACCCGCGAGGCCAACTGCTCCACCAGTTCGGGCACCGGCGCCGTGAGCACGATCGTCGCATGGCGGTCGGCGACCAATCGCTGCAGCACTTTCCGCAGCGCCAGAATTCCCGACGCGTCGAGCCCGCCCGAAAGGGGCTCGTCCAACAGCAGGATGGGCGTGTCGGTGATCAGGGCCGCGGAGAGGGCCACCTTCTTTTGCTGGCCGGCCGACCCGCTCGAGATGGGCGAGTCGACGACCTGTTCTAATTCGAACAGCGCGACCAGCCGCTCGATGTGGTCGAACAACCGGTCGTAGTCGATCTCGTAGATCTTGCCGACGGAGATCCAGAATTCGCGGGCGGTCATCGTCCGCGGCAGAAAGGCGGTGTCGGGCAGGTAGACCGACTTGCGGCGGATCTCCAATTCGGCCGCGGGTGACGAGCGGCGCTTGAGCCCCGCGATGGTCACCGAGCCTTTCTGTGGCGAATGGACGCCGCCGATCGCCGCGAGCAGCGTCGTCTTGCCCATGCCGTTGGGACCGATCACGGCCACCAGTTCGCCCGCGTAGATGTCGAGGTTGATGTCCCGCAGGACGGGGCGAACGCCGTAGTGTTGCGTCAGGTTTTCGACCCGAATTGTCGGTTTTGGCATCGCCGGCTCCGAAGGTGAGGAGCAGCCGCGGACTTAACAAAACGTGCGGACGACGTAAGCGATCACCAGTCCAATCGCCGCCCCGATGAAGGCCGCACTGCTGCCCAGAGAATCGCTGGCACGCGACCAGAGCCACGCGCTGAAGCCGATGAGCAGGCAGAACGGCAGCAAGTCGCCGCGCTCAAGTTTAAAAAATGATCGGGGCCGCGCGGGCTCTTCTTCGGCCGGCGTGGCAGGTTGTTCTTCCATCGGCGATGAGGCTGGCGCCTCGGGCTCTGCGGCGGGCGTTTCCAGCGGCGCATCGGGTGTTTCACTCGGCGTTTCCATCCATTTTCCATGCTCGCAGATGCGCGCCGCGCCGACAATGGGCGCGCGAGACATCGGGTTCCGGCACCCGAGCGCACTCGAGCTCGAGACAATTTGAACTCTGGTGCTCACGACGACATCTGGCATCCACGGCCCGCCATTTCCCAAGCCGACGACTTCGTCGTCGGATCTTTTTGTCTTTTCTTCTGCGTCTTTTTAATCAGTCAGTCAGGGCGTGCACCCATTAACGTTCCGGCGGCCGAACGGATCTTTCCCCGAGCGGTCCGACGTGATCCACCGGAAATCGCCGCTTGTGACAGTTACGGGATCGTCGGGGCCGCGTTTTCCAAGAGTCTGTTGGCGAGCGTGTGCGGCGCAGCCGCGGCGATCGTCGGTCGATTGAATCTCGCCTTCGTTGCCCTATAATCCGGTGCTTAAGACCGCCGGCCAACTCGTCGCAAAACTGCTTTTCATGTGGCGAAAAGTCCGGCGAAAACTCCCTGAAGGAGGCCGTTTTGAGCCCGCTCGTGAAAGCCCTTTCCTCTTCCGTGGGGAAGAAGTTCGTGATGGGATTCACGGGACTGCTGCTCTGCGGGTTTCTCGTCGCGCATCTGGCCGGCAACCTGCTCCTCTATCTCGGTCCCGACGCTTACAACAAATACGCGCACACGCTGCACAGCGAACCGGCCCTATTGAAGGTGGCCGAATTCATCCTGTTCGCGTTGTTCGTGATACACATCCTGTTGGCCTTCACGGTGACGCAGCAGAACCGTGCCGCCCGCGGCCACGGCTACGCGGTCAAGCGGTCGAAGCTCGACGCGGCCCCGCACACCACGAGCTCTCCCGTTCATCCCGAGGCGTGGATGTTCACCTCGGGAGCGATCGTGCTCTTCTTCTTGATCGTGCACCTGCTGCAGTTCACCTGGCAGAAATGGCCCTGGTTCACGACGCCGCCAAGCGAGGAACCGTTCGACAAGGCCATCCGCATTCTCAACGACAATTTCACGTCGGGCGTTTATCTCATCGGCGTGATCATTTTGGGCATTCACCTGTGGCACGGTTTCGCCAGCGCGTTCCAGTCGCTGGGGATCACGCATCCGAAGTACGCGGCACTGATCAAGTGGGTCGGCGTGATCTTCGCCTGCGTGATCGCGGTCGGCTTTGCGAGCTTTGTCTTTTTCGCGCGGATGGGACCGGCCGGGGCGCACTGAGCGGCAGCCCCGTGGCCGGCGAACACTGGTCGACGAATAAACTGGCGACAAATACGCTGAGCGGCACTCGACAGAAAAACGGACGGCGATGATTCAGGCAAGCGGCAACGGACTCAACTCCGGAGTTCCCGACGGCCCCGTCGAGAAGAAGTGGGACAAGCACCGCTTCGAGATGAAGCTGGTCAACCCGGCCAACAAGCGGAAATACACGATCATCGTGGTCGGCACCGGGCTCGCCGGCGCTTCGGCCGCCGCCGCGCTGGGAGAGCTGGGCTACAACGTCCTCTCCTTCTGTCTGCAGGATTCACCGCGACGGGCCCACAGCATTGCGGCCCAAGGGGGAATCAACGCCGCCAAGAACTACCCGAACGACGGCGACAGCATCTGGCGTCTGTTTTACGACACGGTGAAGGGGGGCGACTTCCGCAGCCGCGAAGCCAACGTTTATCGCCTCGCTCAGATCAGCAACCTGATCATCGATCACTGTGCCGCCCTGGGCGTGCCCTTCGCCCGCGAGTACGGCGGCACGCTGGCCAACCGCTCCTTCGGAGGCGCGCAGGTCTCGCGGACGTTTTATGCCCGCGGCCAGACCGGGCAGCAACTGCTGCTGGGCGCGTACAGCGCCATGCTGCGGCAAGTTGCGGCTGGCAAGGTCAAGCAGATGCCCCGCCGCGAGATGCTCGATCTCGTGGTGGTCGACGGCGTCGCGCGGGGCATTGTCACCCGCGACCTCGTCACGGGGAAATACGAACAATTCGCGGGCGACGCCGTCGTGCTGTGCACGGGCGGCTACGGCAACGTCTTTTATCTCTCGACCAACGCCAAGAGCTGCAACGTCACCGCCTCGTGGCGCTGCCACAAACGGGGGGCCTACTTCGCCAACCCCTGCTACACGCAGATTCACCCGACCTGCATTCCCGCCAGCGGCACGCATCAGTGCAAGCTGACTTTGATGAGCGAAAGCTTGCGGAACGACGGCCGCGTCTGGGTGCCCAAACAACAGCACGACCCGCGGCCGCCGCAGGAGATTCCGGACGCCGATCGGGATTACTTCCTCGAGCGGCGCTACCCGGCCTTCGGCAACCTGGTGCCGCGCGACGTCGCCTCGCGGGCCGTCAAGGAACGGTGCGACGCGGGTTACGGCGTCGGGGCGACCGGCTACTCCGTCTATCTCGACTTTCGCGAGGCAATTTCCCGCGACGGCGTCGACACCATCCGGGCCAAGTACGGCAACCTGTTTCAGATGTACGACAAGATCACGGCCGAGGATCCGTACAAGACGCCGATGCGAATCTATCCGGCCATCCACTACACGATGGGTGGCCTGTGGGTCGACTACGACCTGGAAAGCACGATCCCGGGCCTGTTCGTGCTGGGCGAGGCCAATTTCTCCGACCATGGCGCCAATCGTCTGGGCGCGAGCGCCCTGATGCAGGGGCTGGCCGACGGCTACTTCATCATTCCGTACACGATGGGCCAGCACCTGGCGACGAGCAAGCTACCCAAAGTGTCGACCGATCACCCGGCCTTCGCGCAGACACTGGCCGACGCGAAAGGACGCATCGATCGGATCGTCTCGATCCAGGGAAGCCGCACCGTCGACAGCATTCACCGCGACTTGGGCCGCGCGATGTGGGAACGCTGCGGCATGTCCCGCGACGAGGCCGGGCTCAAGGCCACGATCGACCGCATCCGCCAGCTCCGCGAGGAATTCTGGCGGGACGTCAAGGTCCCCGGCACGGGCGAATCGTTCAACCAGAACCTCGAGCACGCCGGCCGCGTGGCCGACTTCCTCGAGTTCGCGGAGCTCTTGGTGGCCGACGCGCTGCATCGCAAGGAATCGTGCGGCGGTCATTTCCGCGAGGAATATCAAACTCCCGAAGGCGAGGCCCAGCGCGACGACGAGAACTTTTGCTACGTCGGCGCCTGGGAGCACCAGGGAGTCGACAAGCCGGCGGTGCTCCACAAAGAACCGCTCAATTTTGAAGCGATCCCGCTCGCCCAGCGGAGCTACAAGTAAGAAACGGGCGACCCACGTCGCTGGAAAAGTGCGGGCGACACAGGTCGCCACGGAGCGATCGAAAATCATGTCCGGCAACCTTTCGCTGACATTGAAGATCTGGCGGCAGCCCAATGCCCAGACGCGGGGGCGGTTCGAGACCTACCAGATCGACGACGTCTCGCCCGACATGTCGTTCCTCGAAATGCTCGACGTGCTCAACGAGCAGCTGATCAAGGAGGGGCAGGAGCCCGTCGCCTTCGATCACGACTGCCGGGAAGGCATCTGCGGCGCGTGCGGCATGATGATCAACGGCCAGGCCCACGGGCCGGAGGCCGAGACGACCACCTGCCAACTCCACATGCGGCACTTCCGCAGCGGTGACACGATTGTCATCGAGCCCTGGCGAGCTCGCGCCTTTCCCGTCGTGAAGGACCTGGCCGTCGATCGCTCGGCCTTCGACCGGATCATGACGGCCGGCGGCTACATCTCGGTCAACACGGGCAACGCGCCGGATGCCAACGCGATTTTGGTGCCGAAGGAAGAATCGGATCTGGCGATGAGCGCGGCGGCCTGCATCGGCTGCGGAGCCTGCGTGGCGGCGTGCAAGAACGCGTCGGCCATGCTCTTCGTCAGTGCCAAGGTCTCGCACCTGGCCCTGTTGCCGCAGGGCGAGCCGGAGCGCCGCAGCCGCGTCGTCTCGATGATCGCCCAAATGGACAAGGAAAGCTTCGGCGGCTGCACCGTCACTGAAGAGTGCGAGGCCGCCTGCCCCGCTGCGATTTCCATCTCCAACATTGCCCGGCTCAACCGCGAATATTTGAAGTCCGCGTTCGGCGGCGGCAAGTAATGGCGGGGTGGCACCGGCGGCTTGTCCGCCAGTGTCTTCTCTGAGATGCCGCACGAAGACGCCGGCGGGCGAGCCCCAGTGCACCCATTCGGAACGCGATTTGCCCCAATTGGGCCGCACGGAACCCAACTATGCTGCGAACGGCCTGTTATCCCTGGCACGTGGCTCACGGCGGTCGCATGATCGACTTTGCCGGCTGGGAAATGCCGGTCCAATACGCGTCGATCATCGACGAGCACCAGGCTGTGCGGCGAACGGCCGGCTTGTTCGACATCGCCCACATGGGTCGGATCAAGTTCAGCGGGGACGGCGCCTGCGGTCTGCTTGACCTTCTGTTGACCAACGACGTGACGAAGCTGCAACCGGGCGACATCCGCTATTCGCTCGTGGTCAACGAGTCGGGCGGCGTGCTCGACGACGTGCTGGTCTATCGCTTCGACGCGTTTTATTACCTCGTAGTGAATGCCTCGAACCGCCTCAAAATCGTCGACTGGATCGCCCGGTACCAGGGCCGCTTTCCCGCGCACGTCGAGGACCAGACGTTGGCCACCTTCATGCTGGCAGTGCAGGGGCCGCGGGCGCTCGATGTCCTGCACGCGCACGTCGACGTCGAGCTGTCCAACCTCAAATACTATTCCGGCGTCGAGGCGATGGTCTTCGGGCGGCCGGCCCTCGTCAGCCGCACGGGCTACACGGGCGAGGACGGCTTTGAGCTAGTGGTCGCCGCGTCCGACGGCCCCGACGTGTGGCACCGCCTGATGGCCGACGGCAAGGAGATGAAGCTCGCCGCCTGCGGGCTGGGAGCGCGCGACACGCTGCGGCTCGAAGCCGCGATGGCCCTCTACGGCCACGAGTTAAGCGAGTCGATTGATCCGCTCACCGCCGGTTTGTCGTTCGCCGTCAAGCTGAAAGCCGGCGACTTCATCGGCAAGTCGGCACTGCTCGCCATCCAGGTCGCGGGGATTAAAAAGGACCGCATCGGATTGGAACTCGCGAGCAAACGCATCGCCCGCGAGGGCTCGGCCGTCCTCTGCGACGGTCGAGAAATCGGCCAGGTCACCTCGGGCACATTTTCGCCCACGCTGCAAAAACCGATCGCCATGGCCTACGTCGACAAGGGCGCGGCCGCGGTTGGACAAGCGGTCGAAATCGACATCCGCGGCAAGCGCGAACCGGCAAACGTCGTCAAACTGCCGTTCTATCACCGCAAGGGGTGAAGTCGGAGCAAGGCGTCCGGATCGCTGCTCGTTTCCGGATCCATCGGCGATCTTCGCCGGCGCGACCGACCTTGGGCCAACCCGACGCGTTCCCCTTTTCCAAGCCGACGACTTGTCGTCGGTTCTTTATTTGCGCGGGAGAACTCCTAAGAGACCTCAGATATTCATGCGGCGAGCGCCAACCAGATCTCTCGTGTCGCGATTGGACGCCGGGTCTCACTCGCCTGACACGACGCGATAGTTCGTCAGCAGTCCGATGGGCACCTCGTGCATGCCGTCGCGTTGGCGAATGGTCTTCTTGAATCGATCGACGGCTGCCCGCAGTTGCTCGACGCTGGATGCCGTGACGATGCTTCCGCCGCGGCCGTTGATGATGACGTAGCCGTCCTGGGTGGGATATGGGACGAATCCGTTGATCTCGACCCAGATGCAGCAGACGGGATTCACCGGCTGCTCGAGGATCGTGTCCGATCCGAGTGACGCGGCGATTTCTTTCGCTAACGCTTTGTGCTCGGCGCTGGCACCGCTTGGCACGGCCACGATCGAGGTCGGGGCGTACTCGACGGCAGGGCGCTGGGCGGACTCCCGAGGAGCAGGGCCGGGACGATCAGGCGAACACGAATGCGCCATGAGCACCATCGCGCCAACGCTGAGCAGTGAGCCGACTCGTTTCATCTCGCCTCTAGGAGATCTCTGTCATCCGAAGCGCTCGTCAGCCGCCGTAGGCACCGTAACGCCGGAGGCCGAGCGCGAACGCCGTCCGGCAGGCGATGAAGAGGATGACCACCCAGCCGACGAGTTCCAGCAGCTCGAAGCCGAGCTGCGTGTGGTTGTAGCGACCCAGCATGATCGCTGCCGGAAAGTACGCCAGGTATTTGAACGGCAGAAACTCGAGCGGCTGCGTGACGACTTTGGGCAGCCAGTCGAGCGGCAGCATCTGACCGGACAAAAAGTAAGTGATCATCATGTAAATGAACACGAGCGAGCTGACCTCGAGGAACCAGAAGCCGATCAGACCGATCAGTGCTTCCATCAAGAATCCCAAAAGAAACGAGAGCAGGAGCGACGCGATCCAGGCGGCCGTCGTCAGCCCGTCGGGCCAGCCGTCGAAGTAGCCGCGGCACAACCAGAAGACGAGCGCGAAGGGCAGCGTGGCGATGGCATAGTAGACCAGCTTGTGTGCCATGCGATGCCAGAACAGGTAACCCAGCATGTCGATTGGCTGGGTGAGGTACTTTTTGATCGTGCCGTCGCGAATCTCGAGCGCGATCCCCTCGGCCAGCCCCGGCATGCTGGAGAACGCCCGCGAGACCATTGCGAGGAGGTAGTAGGCGATCATCTGGTGGTAGGTGTAGTGGTTGATCTTTCCGTCGGAGCCCGGCTTGGCGGCCGCGTAGATCGCCGACCAGAGAAAGATCTGCGTGACGGTCGGCAGGAACCGCACGAGCGTGCCGAAGATGAAATCGCCCCGGTAGGCGAGCCGCTCCTCGATGCTCGTCTTGAGGATTGTCCAGCGCAGTTGCAGGGCCTGGGCCACCATGGTTGACGGACGCTCCGTTCAGCGGTCGACGGGTTGCTCGGTTGCCAAATCGAAGTCGCCCGGCGGGGGCGCGTCGGAAGCCGGGGCGCCGCCCGTGCCACCAGATCGCTCGGCGCCCGACGCGGCTTGCGATGCGTCGTCGGAGGAAAACAGCTCGGCGATCACTTCTTCGAGCGGCCGCTCCTGCACGCCGACGTCTTCGATGCTGTAATTCGAGAGCAGGGCCGAGAGGATTTTAGGGATGTTTTGCCGAGGCACTTCCAGGCGGACGCGGGGCGGCTGGCATTCGACGATCGTGCCGAAGCGATCCAGATCGTTCGGCACTTCGCTGCCGGCAAACTGCAGGTCCATGATCTTGTGCCGGCTGAAGCGCTCCAGAATGTCCTCGAGCGGCCCGTCGTGATTGATGCGGCCATGATTGATGATGATGGCCCGCTTGCAGAGGGCCTCCACGTCCTTCATGTAGTGACTGGTGAGGAGCACCGTGATCTTGCGCTCGGCCTGATAGAACTTGAGGAAGTCCTGCACGCGGCGCTGGGACACGACGTCCAGGCCAATCGTCGGCTCGTCCAGCAGCAACACCTCCGGGCCGTGCAGGAGGGCGGCGATCAGCTCCATTCGCATTCGCTCGCCCAGCGACAGTTCGCGCACCGGCTGGCCGACGAGCTTCCGCACTTCGAGCAGGCTCGTCAGCTCGTCGAGGCGGCGCTCGAAGACGGCCGGGTCGACCCGGTAGATTTCCCGGTGCAGGCGGAACGATTCTTGGGCCGGCAGATCCCACCAGAGCTGGTTCTTCTGGCCCATCACCAGTGAAAAGCGGCGGCGAAACGCGTTGTCGCGCTTCCAGGGCGTGTACCCCAGCACCCAGGCGTCGCCGGCGCTGGGGAAGATGAGGCCGGAGAGCAGCTTGAGCGTGGTTGTTTTGCCCGCGCCGTTGGGACCGAGGAAGGCGACGATCTCGCCGGTCTCGACAGAAAAGCTGACTCGATCGACGGCATGGACCTGGTTGTATTCGCGTCGAAAGAGCCCCGCCATCGAGGCCAGTAAGCCCTCCCGTTTGCGAAAAACCCGGTAGGTTTTGGACAGCTCGCGGACTTCAATCGCCGGCATCAGAACATCTTAGACCAGACGGGCTGTTTGTGGCAGGCGACGCAAAAAAAGAGAGGTCCGGAGCTCGATCAGCACTCTTTGAGGCGCAAAAAAAGCCCGCAGGAGTGGGCCTGCGGGCTGGAGGGGACTTTGGTGAGTGCTATTTGCCGGCAGCCGCGGTCGCCATGGCGTGCTGCACGAGTTGCAGGTAGTCCATGCCGATCCGCAAAACTTCGTTGTTGTAGTAGCCGGCGGCGAAGATCGGGCCGTCGCCTTGCTCTTCCGTGGCGACCTCTTCGGCCTTCTTCTCCTCGAGCTTGTCCTGAATTCGCTCTTTCTTTCGTGTTTCGAGGTTGAGCGAAATCTGCTTGCGGCTCTTCCGCTCGTCGAACACGGCGATTTCCTTGGCCAGCTTCTTGAATTCGGGCTCATCCGAGACGCGGCCCGCACTCCGCTTTTGCAGGAGCGAGACCATCTCCGGATTCACGCGGTTCCAAGCCTGGTAGTCGGCCGCCTCGATATGGTCGAACTTGAGGGCGTTCTCCAGCGACGATTCGCCAATGTCCATGTGGTCCCACAGGGAGGGGAGCACGACGTCCGAGGGAACGCCCAGGTTCTGCGTGCTGTCGCCGTTGACCCGGTAGAACTGGCTGATCGTGAGCTTCAGCGCCCCGCGGTCTTCCGGATTGAACAGGCCGGACAGACCCGACTGGCCCACCGGCATCACGTTCTGCACTGTGCCTTTGCCGTGGGTCGACGTGTCGCCGACGATGATGCCGCGGCGATAGTCCTTGATCACGCCGGCAAAGATTTCCGAAGCCGACGCCGAGAGCCGATTGGTCAGCACGACCATCGGACCGGCATAAGCCACGGTCGGGTTCGTATCAGGATGGATGTCCTTCTCACCGCCCGGTGTCTTCACCTGGACGATGGGGCCGGACTCGATGAACAGGCCGGAAACTTCGATGGCTTCGCTCAAGGCGCCACCGCCGTTGTCGCGAAGGTCGACGACCAGCATGTCGATGCCGCCCTGACGCTTGAAGCTGTCGAGGACTTTCTGGCAGTCGCGGGCCGTGCTCTTGAAGTCATCCTCGCCGCTCGAGGCGCCGTTGAAGTCGCGATAGAACGAGGGGATGCGGAGCACGCCGATGCGGCCGTGGGCACCCTTGATCCGATCGGCGGCCTGTATGATCTGGCCCTTGACCTCGGACGAGGTGAGTTCGATGGTGCGGCGGGTGAGCGCGTAGACGGCCACCTGGCTCTTCTTGTTCTTCGACGGGTCTTTCGTATCGATGTGCTCGGCCGTCTTCACCTGCAGGCGGACCTTGGTGCCTCGCGGTCCGCGGATCAGCCGCACGACCTTGGTGAGCTTCATTTCCACAACGGGAGTGATCTCGCCTTCGCCCTTGCTGTCGACGCCGATGATCTTATCGCCGACCTTCAGACGGCCGTCCTTTTCGGCGGCGCCGCCCGGGACGATCTGCTTGACGACGGTGTAGCCGTCTTCCTCACGCAGGGCTGCGCCGATCCCTTCGAGCCGCAGCTCCATCGAGATGCGGAACTCGTCGCGGGTCTGCGGCGACATGTAGCTGGAGTGCGGATCGAGACAGTGGGTGAGCGCGCTCAGGTAGAGCTCGAGCTTTTCGCCGTCATCCATCTGCGTCCAGTTTTCGAGATTGAGGTGGTAGCGCTTCTTCACGCGCGTCTTGGCCTCGGCTTCCGGCGTGTCTTCGAGCTTCAGCTGCAAGAGGTCGTACTTGATCTGCTTCCGCCACCGCTCGCTGATCTCCTCGGGGGTCTTGGCCCAGGGGAGCTTTTCGGCGTCGATTACCATGCCTTCTTTAACGCTGAAGTCGGGCTTTTCTTCAATGAACTTGTCGGCAAGCGCCTTGCGTTCGGCGACCCGCTTGAGGAACAGGTCGAACGTGTTGTAAGCAAAGTCGACGTTGCCGTGCTTCATCAGGTCGCCGAGCTTGGCCTTGTCCTGGCCCAGCTCGTCGATATCAGCCTGGGTGAAATAGAGCTTGCGCGGGTCCAACAGCTCGATGTAGTGCTTGAACAGCTTGGCGGAGATCTCTTCGTTGATCCGCACGTGGCTGATGTGATTCTCTTCGATCATCTTGCAGACGAGGATCGCCGTCCGCGACTCCGCCGGCCGGGGCTCAGCTGCCTCATGGGCGAAAATGGTCGAGGCCGCCAGGGCCAAGGTGACCGCGATCAGAGTGCTGCCGGCGCGCGAAGTTGCTGGGAACCGCATAGATCCTCATCCCATGGCGAAAGAGAAGAAAAGGGGACAGCAGCCGCCGAAAGATCGATTCGCACTCGCAGCATCGATCCGATCGACCCGGTTGTTCACTGCGACAAGTCCCGCGGGTCGAGCAGACATTCTTCCCCAAATGGTGCAGACAATCCGGTCTGCTGGCTTTCCAACAGGCTGCCAGGCTTCGGCGATCCGTCGCCCATGGGATCGTATCGGAACCTGCGAAACGTGACAAGAGGCGCTTTGGCGGAAGTGGCTGCGATTCCCGGTGTTTTGCGAGTCTTTAATCGGCCGACCGGGTCGACCTTCAGTCAAAAAACAGCTGCGAGTTTCACACGAAATCCGGGCCATTGAGACTTCTACGACCGAGCCGCCGCCGACGCGGGAACTTTCGCGCCCGAGCAGGTCCAAAGACCGCAAAAAATCAGCATTAGCCGGCCGCGCAGTGTACAACCGCTTCGCCTTCGTAGGCGTGCAGTTGGTTGCGGCCCTTGCGGGCCGACTGGGCCAGGGCGTCGCCGGAGCGGGTCAGAGCCGCTTCGGGCGAATCGTGGGGCGGGCAGGGGGTGAAGCCGAAGCTGGCCGTCACCAGCACTTCCGGGCCCCCGTCGTGCGTGCGGAAGTTGTGAACGCGGACGGCGTTCCGCACTGCCTGCGACAGCTTGCGGCCGCTCTCCGCATCGACATTGGGGAGCAAAATCGCAAACAAATCCGGGGCCAGGCGGCAGGCCAGATCCTGTTCGCGGACCGATTGCGACATCACCGCGGCCAAATCCTTGACGAAGGCGTCAGATCCGGCGATCCCAAACCGCGACTTGAGCTGATCGATCCGATCGATGCGGATTTGCAACAGGCCGCTCGGCACCTCGGCCCGCGATCCGGCGTCGAGCATTTGGGCCAGGTTGACGTCGAACGCGGTCCGGTCGGGCAGATTCGTGTGCGCGTCGAACGTCCCCCGCTGCCAGGTCAGCTTGATCGGTTTGGACTTGGGCTTCGGCTTGGCCTGCGTTTCGACCTGTTTGGCGAGAGCATCGCGCTGCGTGCCGATAAGCCGTCCCATCATGTCCGTCAGGAAGCCGCGCTTCGTGTCGAGCTGATCGACCTGTTCCTTGGTGAGCGCGACCTTCGGGAAGTTCTCCAAGAGCGCGACAATTCGCCGCGAATTCTCCAGAGAATCGAGCACCAGGGTGTAGAGCGACGCCAGCGTTTTGGACGCTTTGCGAATGCCCCGATCGGTGGCCCGGTTGGCGTAGGTCACGCCGGCCAAAAACCCCAGCCCCAAGGCGAGCATCACGCTGGCGATGATCCACGCCCAAAACAGCGCGGACGAAACCCGCGTGGGCAGATCGAAGTCGAGAATCGAGAACACTCCGTGCCTCCGACGTTCCTCGCGCCGAGCCTGGCGCGTGTGAACACTAGCTCGGAAACAGGACCCGGGCAGCCGCGAGAGGGCGTCGCCCACAGCTTTGCGTGTCGACAGTGCCGGTTATGACGGCAGGAAGACGCTCACGCTTCGAGCGTCGCGGCTGCGCTTAGCGATCCACCTGGCGTTTGTCCGCCTGAGTGGGCGTGTCGACGAACTTGAGGCTCTTCATCATTTCCAGGTCGCGGTCGCCCAGCCGCTTGCGCAGCGTCGAGTCGATGGCGAACACGCACGAGGTTTGCGAACCGCTGGGGGCCGCGCAGAGATAATAGATCCACGTGATCGGAGCTTTGTTCGCTTCGCCGATGACCGCAACTCGGAAGAGAAAGCGGCCGTCGCCCGTCGGGATCGGCTCGGCTTTTTCCAGTGACTTGAACTGTGGGCCGAGGCTCGTGCGGATGTCGTCCTGAAACTGCTCCGGCGATACGTGCTCTCCCGCGGCCGCCGGGCGAATCGGCGTCAGGTTGCACTGCGCGACCAGGCTGCCTTGCTCGATCAATCGCAGCACGGCGATTTGCCGGTTCTGCTGGAAGACGTGCCAATCGCGATCGTGCGTCAGCTCGATGTTCCACGGACTGTGGAATGTGAGCAGCGTGAGCGCGGCGGGCGGATCGAGCGGGACGGCCGAGGCGGCTTCCTGCGTCAGACCTTCCGAATTGTCCGAGGGGGCCCGCGTAACCGTCGTGTGCGCCGTCACCCTCATGCCCGGCGAAACGGGGCCGACCGTGCGATCTTCGATCTGGTCGAGCTCAGCCCGCGCGATGAGGTGGGCCTTGAGATCGAACAAGTACCACCCGTGCAGATCGACCTTGCCCGACGAGCCGGAGGTCGCGCCGACGACGGTGCCCGTCACGGCGACTTTGGCCTTGTCGTCGGCCACCGATTCGAGCGTGCACGTCAGTTCGGACTTGGAGGCGGCCTCGGTTTCCGTGAGCATCTGGCCGGCCCAGGTGGGCGGCGTCCACTTGTCACCGATCGAAACCGGATTGGGCGGCAACAGCGCCACCAGGCACAAGGTGTCGGCCGGGGCCCGCAAGAGCTCGAGATCGGCCGACGTCAGCGGGCCGGCCGGGCTGTAGAACAAAATGCCTTCGCTGCGTCCCTGCGCGACGATCTGCCGCCGATCAGTCGACAGCTGTGAGCGAGTCGCGTGGTCGGCGACCTTGATGTCAGTCACCAGTGCGTCGTAGTGCCGCAACGAACGCAGGGCCTCGGCATCGCGGCCGGAGCCCGGCAGCCAACGTTCGCGAAATTTCAACGCGGCCTCGGCAACGATCGGCTGCGAAAGGAGCTTGCCTTTCTCAATCGCAAACTCGGCCGTGCCCGAAACCTTCACCCGCACGTCGACGTTTTCGATCCGCGCATCGGGGGCCGCTTCCTTGAGCGTGAACGGACCCTGATCCGCGGCCGAGGCACGATCTCGCGCAGCGACCAAGGTGCAAAACGACAGTAAAACGATGGAGAGACGTGAATGCCGGTTCATGGCGCGGAATTGTGTCGATTCCGGCAAACGGCGGCAAGCGGTCTTTTACAACCCCGCCGTGCGGTCGCGGTCGGGCGATGGTCGACGACACAAATCGACGTCGCACGTCGCGAACGTCGTTTAGTCGTTGACGACCGTCGCTCCGTCGGCCAGGGCGCGGGCGGCGGCGATTAAACCGCGGACGTCGAGGCCCAGATCCGCGAGCAGCTCGTCGCGTTCGCCGTGCTCGATGAAGTGGTCTGGAATGCCCAGGCAGCGGACGTTGCTGGCGTCGACGCCGGCGGCGCTCACCGCTTCCAGCACGGCCGAGCCGAAGCCGCCGCACAGGGCGCCTTCCTCGACCGTCAGCACGAAGCCCGTCTGGTCGACGGCCCGCACGATCGTTTCGGCGTCGAGCGGCTTGGCGAAGCGGGCGTTGATCACCCCGACGTCCAGTCCCTCGGCCTTCAATTGGCGGGCCGCTTCGACGCAACGGCCCAACAGGGCGCCGAAGCAGACGAACATGCCGTCGGTCCCCCACTCGATGATTTCGCTGCGGCCCAATTCGAGCGGCGCGACGGCCCGCTCGACCGTTTCCACGTTGCACTTCGGATAGCGGATCGACGCGGGCGAATCGAGGCTGAGCGCGAAGTCGAGCATCGCCCCCAGTTCCTGCCCATCGCCCGGAGCCATCATCACCAGGTTGGGGAACACGCGGAGATAGGTGTTGTCGAACACGCCGTGATGCGTGGGCCCGTCGGGTCCGCACAGGCCGGCCCGGTCGAGGCAGAAGGTCACCGGCAGATTCTGCAGGGCCACTTCCTGGAAGATCTGGTCGTAGCTCCGCTGCAGGAACGTGCTGTAGATGTCGACGATCGGCCGCAGGCCCGTCTTGGCCATGCCGGCCGCAAAGGCGACGGCGTGCCCCTCGCAGATGCCCGTGTCGAAAAATCGCTCGGGGAACTCGTCGCGGATTTTTTGCAGCTTGTTGCCTTCGCACATCGCGGCCGTGAGCACAGTCACGCGGGAATCGCGGCGCATGGCCTGCCGGATGGCTTCGCTGGCGAGATCGGTGTAGGCGGGATTGCTGCTCTTTTTGACCGAGACAATCGCGCCGCTCTCGTCGCGCTGAAAGACGGGGGGCGTGTGGAACTGCACCGGGTCGACGCAGGCCGGCTCGAACCCGTGCCCCTTCTCGGTGAAGACGTGCAAGAGCACGGGGCCTTTGAGGTTCTTCACCAGCTCGAGATAGCTCCGCAGGCTCGCCAGGTCGTGGCCGTCGACTGGTCCGATGTAGCGAAAGCCCATTTCCTCGAACAGCATGCCGCCGTGCAGAAATGTTTTGACCGCGTCTTTGAAGCTGCCCAGCATTGACTCGGCCGTCTCGCCGAGGGGCAGCTTGTTGAGCAGCCAGGAAATGTCGCGCTTGAGCCCGTCATAAAACGGAGCGACGCGGGCCTTGTCGAGATAGTGCGCCAGTCCGCCGACGCGGGGGCAGATCCCCATCTTGTTGTCGTTGAGGATCACGACCATGTCTTTTTTAAGGCCGGCCGCGTTGTTCATCGCCTCGAAGACGATGCCCGACGGCAGCGCGCCATCGCCCAGCACAGCCACGGCGCGGCGATCCTCTCCCAACAGATCGTCGCCCGCCTTGAGGCCCAGCACGGTCGAAACGCTCGAGCCGGCGTGGCCGGTCATGAACAGGTCGTAGGCGCTTTCCTCGGGATTGGGATAGCCCATCAATCCGCCTTTTTGGCGGATCGTGCCGAAGTCCCGGAAGCGACCGGTGAGCAGCTTGTGCGGGTAGATCTGGTGGCCGGTGTCCCAGATCAGGCGGTCTTTGGAGAAGTCGAAGACCAGGTGCAGGGCGACGGCCAGCTCGACCACGCCCAGGTTGCTGGCAAAGTGGGCCGAACGAGTCGACACCACGTTGCACAAAGCTTCGCGAATCTCGGCGGCCAGCCGAGTTAATTGTTCGTCGTTAAGTGAACGCAGATTCTTTGGGGAATCAATTCCGGGGAGAATCTCGAAATTCATCAATGGTCTCTCTCAAGAACGAAGTGCGCCAGCGCTTCCAAGCGCTGGCTCGCCTCGCCGAACACGGCGAGCGCGTGGCACGCCTCGTCGATCAGCAAGCGGGCCCGCTTGCGGCTCTCTTGCATCCCCAAGAGGAAGGGGTAAGTCAGCTTCCCAAGGTTGGCGTCTTTACGCACGCCTTTTCCCATCTTCTCTTGTTCACCGACAATGTCCAAGAGATCGTCCGCAATTTGAAAGGCCAGGCCGACCTTGTCGCCGTATTGGGCAAGGCTGGCAAGAGCTTCCGGCGACGCTCCCGCGATCCGCCCCCCCATTGTGAGGGCCGACCGCAGCAGGCGTCCAGTCTTCCTCAGGTGGATGGCTTGAAGTTGTTCGATCCCGGCGACTCCCGTCCCCTCGGCTTCGAAATCGGCTGTCTGCCCGGCGACCATTCCCGTGGCACCGGCGGCGGCCGCCAGATCGGCACAGCAGGCGGCGGCGACTTGCGGGGGGTGAACGTCGCGGGCCAGGACCTCGAAGGCCAGCGTCAGCAGTGCGTCGCCGGCCAGAATGGCGATTGCCTCGCCGAACTGGATGTGGCATGTCGGCCGGCCGCGACGGAGGGAATCGTCGTCCATCGCGGGCAGGTCGTCGTGGATCAGGGAATAGGTGTGGATCATCTCGACCGCGCAGGCCGCGGGGAGCGCCGCTTGGGGGTTGCCGCCGGCCGCTTCGCAGGCGAGCAACGTCAACAGCGGCCGCAGCCGTTTGCCGCCGGCCAGCAGGCTGTAAGCCATTGCCTCGCGGAGACGGTCGGGACAATCGGAGCCGAGCCGATCGACGTATTCCGCCAGTTGACGATTGATCAGGAGCCGCTGTCCGGCTAGTGCATCTTCCAAAAGTGCTGCTTCCGCCATGCCCAAACGCTCGATTCGGGGTGTGAAACGTGCTTCCGAATTAGATGCTTAAAAATTAGCAGACGGCGCAGCGCTTGCCAAATGTCAAAATCAAACGCCCGATTCTATTCTTTTTGCGGCGCGTTCGAGAATACCAGCCGCTGCAAGTGCGGCCGATTGGGGCGTCAGACGGCGGCTGTCGCCAGCGCAAGCGCGATGCGGCAGCCGTTGAGGTAGCTGGGAATGTGCAGGCTCTCGGCCACGGTGTGCACGTCCTGCTGACCGCAGCCGAGCGTCACCGTGGGGAAGCCGTGCGCCGTGAGCCAATTGGCGTCGAGACCGCCGTTGGTCGTGCGCAGGGCGGGAGTCGATCCGCTCAGCTCGATCGCGCGGAGGGCCGTCTTCACGACCGGCGCGTCGTCGGGGAGGCGGAACGACTCGTATTTCTCGAACAGGCTGAATTCGATGCGGCCCGCTACGCCCGCGGCGTTCGTCAGCGTCTTGGCCGCCTTCTCGAAGGCCGTCTTATAGGCGGCAATGATTTCGCGGCGGAACTGCGGCTCGTGGCTGCGAACTTCGGCCTTGAGGTCAAGCTCCGGCGTGACGACGTTCGTGGCGTCGCCCGCCGAAATGATCCCGATATTGCTCGTCCCCGTGCGGCTCCCTTTGACGACCAGCCCGTGCCAGCCGCCGGCCACCAGGTCGGCAATGGCGACGCCGGCCACACCGATCGCACTGATGCCCAACTCGGGATGGGCGCCGGCGTGGCTCGCCAGCCCGACGATGCGGATCGTCAGCTCGACGCCTCCCGTCGCGCCGACAGTCGCCACATCGGACGGCCCGCCGTCCCAGTTGAAGCAGAGCTGCGGATTGCCCAGCTTCTTGAAGTCCATGAACCGCACGCCCATCAGTCCGACCTCTTCCTGCACGGGCCAGACGAACGTCAGCGGTGGATGCGGGAGCTTACGGCGACGGATCTCGGCCAGCGCCGTCAGCAGGACGCTCACGCCGGCGCGATCGTCCGCACCCAGGCCCGTCTTGGGATCCTTCGAGACGATCAGGTCGCCTTTGCGGACCGGTTTGGAGCCGGCGCAGATGGGCACCGTGTCGAGGTGGGCCATCAACAGCCGCCGCGGGCCTCGTATGGTGCCCGGCAGCTTCACGATCAGGTTGCCGCAGTCGCCGCCGAGCGGACTGCGTTTGGGAGCCGTGTCCTCGATAATGGCCGACGCCGGGATTCCCAAGCTCTTGAGCTTCGCGCGGACGGCCGTTTGAATCTTGCGCTCTTGTCCGCTGAGACCAGGAACCGCCATCATTTCGGAGACCAGCCGCACGGCGGCAGCCTTGTCGACTTCAGGCAAAGAGGCGGGAGGTGCGGTGGCCGTTTTGGATTTCATGGTTTTTCGTCTATTCGCGCGCGGGTCTTTATAAAGTTGTCTCAGAGATGTCGGATTATGATCGAAGGGCCCTCTGGCTGCCAACTCGCGAGACGCTATGACTGAACACTTGGATCTGCATCGCGCTAACCCCGATGAACTGGCGCAGGCCTTTCGCAACGTGCATGACGTCTGGCCCTCCGCGCCCGACCCCGAAGAGCACACCCGGCGACGGCTCGCCGATCCGCGGTATAAGAATGCGACGTCGTACGTGGGCACGCTCGATGGCCGCGTCGTGACGGCCTGCAACTGCTTTCATGTGTCGGTATCGATCGACGGGACGGTCGAATGGGCCTGCGCCATCGGCGCCGTGCATACGCCGGCCGAGTTTCGCGGTCGCGGCTTCGCGCCGCGGCTCTTGGCGTTTGCCGAAAGTCAGGAACGCGCGGTCGGCAAGACGTTCAGCCTGCTCTATTCCGACATCGGCCCCGCCTATTACGAGAGGCTGGGCTACCGACCTTGTCCGGCGAAGCAGGGCTGGGCCGATCTGTCGTCCGCTCCCCGCGATCTGCCCGAGCCGTGCATACTCCGCCGCATCGACGCGCTCGAGGTCATTCCCGAGCTGTCGGAGATCTATGACCGGGCCCACGCCGGCTTGGCACTGTCGATCGCCCGATCGTCCGAATATTGGCGCTACTTGATCACGCAGCGACTGGAAGACGAGTTCTATTTCGCAGAGCGGGCCGGCAAGCGCGTCGGCTACCTGCGCGTGGTCAATCGGCCACACGGCCTCCTGCTGCGCGACCTCGCGATCGTCGATGAGACGGAGCAAGTCGAACGCGGGCTGTACGCGGCGGTGATCGGGCTGGCCGTCGCCCGGGGCGTCGAGCGAGTGGGCGGCTGGATGCCGGCCGACACCGTGTCCCGCGAACTGTTCTCCGTCACCGACCGCGTGAAAGAGTTGACGATGCTCAAGCCGCTGGTCGAGCGGATCCACATCGAAGACCGCCACCGCGCCGCCGCCGAGCATTTTCACGAGATCGACCACGTCTGACGGGACGAGGGAACCTCCGAGGGTGGCACTGGCGGCTTGTCCGCCAGTGTCTTGATTCGTTTGCGTGGAGAAAGATGGACACTGGCGGACAAGCCGCCGGTGCCACCCAATTGCCGATTCTGGGGCCGAGCTGCGCGCGAGCGCGTCGGGCAAAATCGCACGCATTTGCCGACGTTCTGAGATCGTTCCAACCCGTCTTGCTCGTCTTTCGCAGGCTCTCTACAATCCCGGACCCTTTGGAGCGGCCACGGATGGTCCGTTCTCGTCTCGCTTTTATCAAACACCTGATTCTGGCAATCGGTTCCCTGGGGCTCTGCATCTGCGGCACCGAACTCGGGCTGCATGTGTACGACTCGTGGGCCGAGTGCGCCGTCTGCCGCGCGGATAAAAGCGCGTGCGCGCCTTCGTGGACGGTGCATCACAGCCTCAAGCCCGACTTGCGAATCACGGTTACCGATCCCGACCTGGGGACGGAAGTTCGCTGGCGGACCAACAGCCTGGGCCTCCGGGGCCCGGAGGTCGAAGTCCCCAAGCCGCCCGGCACGTTTCGGATCGTCTGCCTGGGAGACGAGTCGACGCTTGCGCCCGAAACCGCGCAGGCCGAAACGTTCGCCGCCCGCATCAAGGAACTGCTGCCCGTTCCGAGCGCAGTCAACCTCGAGGTGATCAACGCCGGCTGTCCGCAAACAGGGCCGCTGCTCTCGTACCTGTCACTGCGACACCGCCTGCTTGCCCTCGCTCCCGACCTCGTCGTCTTCAACTTCGACATGGCCGACGTGGCCGACGATCATCGCTGCCGGCGTCACGTGCGGATGAACGGCAAGCAGCCCCTCTACTGTCCGCACCCGGAACTCGAGCGGCAGCGGACGGCCTCGGAAGTCTTCTGGGTCGAGCGGCTCTTGTTGTGGCAGCACGGCAAGCGAGGAGTGGGCCATCTGCTGGGGGCCGACGACCAGGCCGAAGACGCCCGCGATATCGACGCGCCGCAGGGTGCGTACGCTTGGCTGCGGGACGACGCACCCGATTGGTCGGTCTACATCGACCAGACGCTCGACATACTGAGTCAGATGGCCGTCGCCTGCCGGCAGGCCAATGCGGAATTTGTGCTCTCGGTGATTCCGTGCCCGTGGCAGGTCACGGCCGAGGCCAGCAACGGCGCGGGCGTCCGTGAGCGGGCCGGCCTGCAGCAACACGTGCTGTATAAGAACCGGCTGCCGTTCGATTCGCTGTCGGCCTTTGCCGAGCGGGAAAACATCCTCTACTGCGATCCGTCACCCGCGTTTCGCGGGAAAGAACATGCGGAACGCCTGTTCCGGGAAAACGCGCCTCGCTTTTCAGCCGCCGGACACAATTTGTATGCTCGCGTGCTGGAACGCTTCTTCGTCACAAACGTCGCCGGACCGTGGCGGGCCAACGGCCGCACACCCGATCGCCGGATGTCTTCCCGCGATTCGTCGGACGTGCGACGCTCCGACCTGGGACGATCCGAAGTCCGACGAGCCGATGCCCGCGACGACCGGGAGCCGGTCTCGCCGGCCGAATTCGATAAATAGGGTCAAATTCGGGGAACGACGCGGGCCGTCGGATTCCCATTGCTCACCAGTGGTTAAACACGACCTGAAACACCACCAATGTTTAACACTGTTCAGTTAATGGCTAGAATGATGGTTAAGGACGGGAGGTGAATCGAACCCCGGCTCGACCCGCTGCTTCTGGCGAGCCAACATTCTGGGATTTCGGTTTTCGCTCGCGCCGAGAGCTCTCACTTCAACTCGCGCTTTCATAGAATCCGGCCTCAGCGAATGTCTGCCGGCACTTCGCCCGGCCGGAGGGAGCTTCGATGACTCAGTACGACACCACCGTCCGGTATTTCGACCACGCTGCCAACCTGATGGGCCTGTCCAAGAACATGCAGGCCCTGCTGTTGATCCCCGAGCGCGAACTCAAGGTCCAAGTGACGCTCGAGCGCGACAACGGCGAGATCGCCACCTTCATCGGCTATCGCGTGCAGCACGACAGCGCCCGCGGCCCGATGAAAGGCGGCCTGCGCTACCACCAGGAAACCGACGCCGACGAAGTCCGCGCGCTTGCCACCCTCATGACGTGGAAGACGGCCGTCGTCAACATTCCGTACGGCGGAGCGAAGGGGGGCATCTCGATCAACCCGCAGGAGTTGAGCCAGGGCGAGCTCGAGCGGGTGACGCGTAAGTTCGTCGACGCCATTCACGACATGGTCGGACCCGACAGCGACATCCCCGCTCCCGATATGGGGACCAACGCGCAGGTCATGGCCTGGTTCATGAGCCAATATCAGAAATACAAGGGCTTCAACCCGGCCTGCGTCACCGGCAAGCCGCTCGAGCTGCACGGCTCGGAAGGGCGCGAAGAGGCGACCGGCCGCGGCGTCGCCATTCTTACGGCCGCCATGCTGGAGCGGGTCAAGCAGCCGGTGCAGGGGGCCACCGTCGCCATTCAGGGGTTCGGCAACGTCGGCTCGTTTGCCTCGCAATTCCTGCATGCGAAAGGGATGAAGGTCATCGCCGTCAGCGATAAGGACGGCGGCATCTTCAACCCGCAAGGTCTCGACATCCCGGGCCTGCTGCAGTTCTGCCGCGACCACGTCAGCGTCCGCGATTTCTCCGGCGGCGAGCAGATCAATAACGAAAAACTACTCACGATGCCGGTCGACGTGTTGATTCCCGCGGCCCTGGGCGGCGTATTGAATAAAGACAATGCCAAGGACATCCGGGCCCGATACATCGTCGAGGCCGCCAACAACCCGACCGTGATCGACGCCGACGCCATCTTCGAACAACGCAAATTGCTCGTCCTGCCCGACATTCTGGCCAACTCCGGCGGCGTGACGGCCAGCTACTTCGAATGGGTGCAAAACCGCCAGCATTTCCGCTGGGACCTGACTCGTGTGCGGACAGAACTGGACCGCATCCTCCTTGAAAGCTTCGACAAAGTTTGGAAGATCGCCGAAGACAAGCACGTTTCCTTGCGAACGGCAGCCTACTTGCTTGGAATTGGCCGCGTGGGCCGGGCGACGGTCCTGGCCGGAATTTCCTAATTCGACGCTCGCTGTGTTTTGCCGTCGGGCGACGCCCCGGCGGACCTTCCAGCGCTGGAAGGGCCGAAACGCCGGCGAGCCGTGAATCGATAGCTCGACAAAGGACCGTCCATGACGAACGCCAGTACGATGGTTTCCCCGATCTTTGACGGCTTCACGGCCGAGGAATACGACAGCACGCTCGCCCTGCTCGAGCAGCGGTCGTATGCCAAGGGGGACGTGATCCTCACGGAGGGGAAGTCCGAGCAGACCCTGTGGATCCTCGTGAAGGGGACGTGCGAGGTCGTCAAAAAGAACAAGGGGCCGGCCGAACACACGCTCGCCACGCTCGAGGCGGGCTCGGCCTTCGGCGAAATGTCCTTTTTTCAGAAGGCCCCCCACTCGGCCACCGTTCGCGCATCGACAGTTGTCAAGGTGCTGCGGATGACCCGCGAAAGCTACGAGCAGCTGCAAACGAGCAACCCATCGGCCGCCCACAAGATCGCCTACATCGTCGCCTCGCTGATGGCCCAACGGCTCCGCCGCATGGACGAATGGATTTGCGAGATGGTCGAGCGGCCGGAGGGAGCCAACCACCGCGAAGAGTGGCACGACTTTCGCGCCAAGCTCTATTCCGGCTGGCCGTTTTGAAGTGCGAATGACGAAGCACGAATGACGAAAGAAGCACGAATGACCAAATGATCAAATGAGGCTGGCGTTTGCTGCTGCGGCCTTCATTCGGTCATTCGGTCAGTGAGACATTCCTCCGTCATTCGTGCTTCGTCCTTGTCGGCGCGTAAACCCGCGTTGACTCAGATTTTGCGTTGGCCGATACTTGCAGTATGAACGTCGGCCTCCAAGCTCCGGCCCCCGCCGATCTGGCAGACTACGCCTGGAAGACGGCCCTGCGCGCTCGCCAGGCCGCGCGGCAGTTGGCCGTCGCCACCGGTGCGCAGAAAAACGACTGGCTGACCCGGTCGGCGGCCCTCATCCGTCAGCGCACGCCCGCGTTGCTCGAGGCGAATGAACGGGACTGCACCGCCGCCCAGGCTGCCGGACTCAGTGCGGCCCTGATCGATCGCTTGCGACTGACGGAGGCCCGCCTGGAGGGGATTGCCCAAGGGTTGGAGCAGGTTGCTACGCTGCCCGAGCCGGTCGGCGAGATCTTCGCGAGCAACGTGCGGCCCAACGGCCTGTTGGTCACGCGCGTCCGCGTGCCGCTGGGCGTCATCTTCTTCATTTACGAATCGCGGCCGAACGTGACGGTCGACGCGGCTTCGCTTTGCGTGAAGAGCGGCAACGCGGTCATTCTGCGCGGGGGCAAAGAGGCCAAAGCCAGCAATCGCGCGCTGGCCGATTTGCTCGTCGAGGCGCTCGGCGATGCCGGCCTGCCGCGCGATGCCGTGCAACTGGTCGACACGACCGATCGCGAGGCCATCGGACACTTCCTCAAGTTGCGAGACCAGATCGATCTGGCCATTCCCCGCGGCGGACGCGCGCTGATCGAGCGGGTGACGGCCGAGGCGACGATGCCCGTCCTCAAGCATTTCGACGGGATCTGCCACGTCTACGTCGACGCGTCGGCCGATCTGAAGATGGCCGAAGACATTTTGGTGAACGGCAAGTGCCAGCGTCCGGGCGTCTGCAACGCGACCGAGTCGCTGTTGGTGCATCGCGACGTCGCCGGAAAATTCCTGCCGCAGGTCGCGAAGACGCTGCGGGCCAAAAAGGTCGAGCTGCGGGGCTGCGAGCGGACCCGCGCGTTGGTTCCCGAGGCGCGGCCGGCTACTGAAGACGATTATCGCACCGAATATCTCGACTTGATCCTGTCGGTGAAGGTCGTCGATTCGCTCGACGAGGCGATCGAGCACATCGAGACCTTCGGCTCGCACCACACCGACACGATCGTGACTAATGACCTGTCCGCGGCCAACGAATTCACGGCCCGAGTCGATTCGGCGGCCGTGCTCGTCAACGCGAGCACGCGGTTTAACGACGGCGGCGAATTCGGCCTGGGAGCGGAGATCGGCATCAGCACCGATCGCTTTCACGCCCGCGGGCCCTGCGGTTTGCAGGAACTGACCAGTTACAAATACGTCGTGCACGGAAGCGGACAGATTCGGAGCTAGAGTTGGGTGGCACTGGCGGCTTGTCCGTCAGTGAGGTGCTTGAGCAAGTGCCAGCCACTCAGGAGGCCACGGATGGCGGACATTCTCAGCCAGTCGGAAGTCGAATCGCTCTTGGCGGCGCTCGACACTGGGTCTGGCCCCCAGAAGGTCGATTCGGGCGGCAATACCACGTCGGGCCGGGCCGATTCCTACGGCGGCCAGGTCAGCGTCTACGACTTCAAGCGGCCCGAGCGCGTCAGCAAAGAGCAGATGCGCGCCTTCCAGGCCATGCACGACGGCTTCAGCCGCGAGTTCGGCGCCGTCTTGAGCGGCATGCTTCGCACGATCGTCGAAGTGAAGCTGTCGAGCGTCGACCAGCTGACCTACGGCGAATTCGTCTTCAGCCTGGAGAACATGACCTGCTTCAACGTGATGCGAGCCGAAGGGCTTGACGGTCACATGATCCTCGACCTCACGCCGTCGATCATCTTTCCGATCGTCGACCGGTTGCTGGGCGGCGGCAAGGCGGCCAAGTATTCGATCCCCAGCCGCCCGCTGACGGAGATCGAGCTGCGGCTGATCGAGCGGATCATCGAGCGAGCGATCGAGGGTTTGGAAAAGACCTGGGCCAGCGTCTGCGAACTCAAGCTGCAGGTGACGCAGGTCGAGTCGAATCCCCAGCTCGTGCAGATCGTGCCCCCCAACGAAGTCATCGTGCTGATCAGCTTCGAGATCACGATGGGCGAAATTCGCGGAATCATGAACCTGTGCATTCCGTTCAACACCATCGAGCCCCTGATGGGCAACCTGTCGTCCGATACGTGGTCGGCCTACACCAAGCGGACGGTCGACGCGCGGCAGAAACTCAACCTGCAAACGGGCGTCGGCAAGGGGAAGGTGAAGATGGTGGTCGGCCTGGCCGACACGCGGCTCTCCGCCCAG
>Ga0210390_10000414_pt1 | contig 46856 bp, 49 predicted proteins | sample IncBWH11OmetaG_FD_161050 | JGI IMG/M metagenome (GOLD analysis project Ga0210390, IMG submission 161050) | Forest soil microbial communities from Barre Woods Harvard Forest LTER site, Petersham, Massachusetts, United States - Inc-BW-H-11-O ... | reverse complement strand
GGTCGCTGCGACGCTCAACAGCAGACCACGCAAGACACTCGGCTGGCGCACACCAGCCGAAGCACTCGACAAGCATCTACGATCCCCCCAAACACAAACCGTTGCGTCCACCAGTTGAATCCGCCCTCTGCGCGCCGAAACCAATCGGTCCACTCCTCAAGCTGATGTAGAGCCTGAGTCAGTTGGCTGTGCTGCTGCCCTGTCTTCGTGACCCAACGCTTGCCCGGTGCCTCGATCTCCACAAAAATCGGGTTCAGGTAAACACTGTCCTTCGCGATCCATAGAAAGTCCGGCGTCCGCGTCGTCAGCCCTCGCAGCGTTGGCTGAGCGATCAGAGCACCGGGAAACGGGGCGTGCCCGCTTTGGCCGAGACGCCCGAGTCCAACATGCGCACCCGGCACCATCGATGGATGGGTCTCGAGGAAAGTCTGCACGTCAGGCTCGGTAGGATCTGACTTCAGCAGCTCATGCCAAGCAAGCGTCAGGCGCTGCTCGTAGACTTGGGGCGACATCGCGGGCGGTGGATCGGCTGCGAGCGAGTATGTGATCTCAAGGGGACTCACCGCCGATCCTCGCAACCTGGCTAGTTCTTGAGATCCCTACGCCGCGTGGGAAAGCAGAGCTGAGAACGGCAAGTAGATCTCGCCTGTCAGCGCGGCATGTCGCCGCTTACGTTGGAGAAGTTGTACAAGATCAATCCCGCGACCGTCAATGATCCCAAGCAAATCGGCGCCGTCCATCAAGACAATCGGCGACCGACGGCCGTTGTGGTACGTGACGCCACCCGCCTCGAACCCGTTCATGGCGATGAAGACGCCGAGCGTCGTGTCTGCCTTGCGGCGCACCTTTTCCTCGAACGAGCCGATCTGGTCCCGATCGCTGGCGTCGTTCCGCCATCGCGCCTCCAGAAGCCAATGATGATCGCCGAGCTCAAAGGCACCGTCGATCTGCTCACCGACGATTCGGTACGGCCTGCATGGTCGAAGATCGAAGACGTCGAACAGGTCCGTTAGCCACGACTCGAAGGCCAGCCCCCGCCTCACAGCATCCGATTCGGCGACCAGCGCCAGATAGCGCTCGCGGAGCCCTTCAACGGCGACGCGTGTAGCCGCCGTCATCTCGCTCTTGCGCCGTTGCTGAGCAATACGATCGCGGCGCGCTCCGCCTCAAGGAGTTCGGCCTCGTGCGGCACGATGTATTGGCGCAGCGCATCGCGTGAGGCACGTGCCTTCTCGATCAACCGCTCGGCATCCTCGTGCCAAGCAAGCTCGGGAAAGTCCTCCTTACGCGCGACATCCGACATCAGGCGGACCAGGCGCTCCTTGTGGAGGTCTTGTCGAGCGGCGAGGCGGTCAACGAACTGCGAGACGGTGTCGCGCTTGTACGCCGGCCCCAGCCAGTCATATGCGTCAAGCAGGCGCCGACATCGCCGAGCCGTTCGCCACCCTCACCACGCCAACCCTGCCCGACGAACTCGACCACGATGCGGCAAGCACGAACACGCGCACTGCCGCTTCCAACGGCCGCGGTTCAAATAAGACTCAAATAATCGGGGCGGCCGGATTCGAACCGGCGATCCCCGCACCCCAAATGCGGTGCGATACCAGGCTTCGCCACGCCCCGGAGTTGCAATGCGAGTCTACCGCCACTCCGAGCGCAGCCGATCCATCCAGGCCTGCAGCCGCGCGCGAAGTAGCGTGTCATGCACGCGGACCTGCAGGACGCCATGGCGGGAACGCCAGACACGACCGGCCAGCTGATTGCTGTTCGACTTGCGCTGCAGCTTGATCGCACCCGGCTCGATCCCGATCGTGGCGCCCCAGAACTCGCGCAGCTCATTCAGGTCCTGGTCAGCGTGATACTGGATCAGGGCCTCCGGCGCTTTTCTCGACAGACAGCGGAGCCAGCGAGACGCGATCTGCATGACCGCCGGATCAGAGTTGCAAATCGAGACGGAGTTACGGTTGCGCTTGTATCCCTCGGCGATGTAAAGGCACACGAAGCAGCCTGTACTTCCGCTGCATCGCGCGGTTGCCCTTACGGCGCGTCGCCTCAGGAAACACGCCACCCGACCCCGATCCTGGGATCGGAAGATCGCGCACCCAGTAGTAGATCGTGCTCCGCGACAGAGCCAGCCGCTCGGCGAGCTCGTCGATCGTCAACTGGCGCTCGATCCGCATCGAGCGCGCCTTCTCTCGGAGGTAGGTGGGATGGGTCATTACGAACATATGTTCGCATCCGATGGGGACGGCACCCGAACCCGGCAAGCACGCCCCGCAAACAGCAACCACACCCCCACAACCCCCGCTGCTACCCTCCGCACCGCCCATGGCAGACGTCCAACCCCTGCGCGCGCTGCACTACGACCCTGCCGTGGTCGGCCCCTTGGCGGACGTGGTGGCCCCTCCGTACGACGTGATCGACGCCGACCAGCGCGCTGCCCTGATCGCCCGTTCTCCCTTCAACGTGGTGGCGATCGACCTGCCCCAGGGCGAGCCCGATCCGTACACGGTTGCGGGTGAGCTATTGGAGAGCTGGCAGCAACAGGGGGCGCTGGTTCGCGACGAGCAGCCGGCGGTGTGGGCGCACACGCAGGACTACACAGGCCCGGACGGGCGCGCGCGCACGCGCCGCGGGTTCTTCTGCAGGGTACGGATCGAGCCGTACGGCCCCGGGCGCGTGCGCCCGCACGAGCGCACCCACCCGGGCCCGAAGGAGGATCGGCTGCGTCTGACGCGGGCCACGCGGGCGAACGTCTCGCCCATCTTCTCGCTGTACTCCGACCCCACGCAGGCGGCGTGGCGGGCGCTAGCGCCGGCCACCGAGCAGCAGCCGTGGGCGGACATCACCGACGCGGACGGCACCGTCCACCGCCTGTGGCGCGTCAGCGACCCGGCGGCGATCGCGGCCGTGCGGGACGCGACGCGTGATGCGGAGCTGCTGATCGCCGACGGCCACCACCGCTACGAGACGATGCAGGCGTACGCCGAGGAGGTCGGCGGGGAGGGCGAGCACCGCTACATCCTGATGTGCCTGGTCGCGCTCGAGGATCCGGGGCTGACGGTGTTCCCCACCCACCGTCTGGTCAGGGGACTGGACGATGAGCGGCGCAGGGCGCTCGACGAGGCGCTCGAGCGCGACTTCGACATCGTGGAGGTGCCCGTGGAGGAGATCGCTCCACCCCCCAGCGGCGGCCCTCTGCAGCTCGGCTACGTCAACGGCCGCGACGGGCGCGCGCTGCGCCTGACGCTCAAGGATCAAGCGATCGCCGACGCGGCGCTGCCGGGCCACTCCGAGGCCTACCGCCATCTCGACACGGGCGTGCTGGAGACGTTGCTGCTGAAGAACGCGCTTGGGCTCAGCGACGAGGACATCGCGCACTTCGACGGCATGTTCTACGCGCGCGACACCGACGAGGCGCTGGCGATGGTGCGCTCGGGCGCATACGACGCCGCGTTCCTGATGCGCCCGACACCGGTGGAGCAGGTGCGCGAGGTGGCGGGCGAGGGCGAGAACATGCCGCCCAAGTCGACGTATTTCTTCCCCAAGCTGCTCACCGGGCTGCTGTTCAACCCACTTTTCCAGCCTGGCGGCGCAGTATGATTAATCGGTACAGAGAAGCATCGAACGAGGGAACCTAGATGAATCAGACGCAAGGGCTTACAAGGATGAAGGCCTCCGTGCGCCGCGACGGCGAGACGTTCAGGCACACGGTCTCAGTTCGCGACCACCAGCTGACAGTCGACGAGCCACCGGACGTGGGCGGAGACGACACCGGGCCTGACCCGCAGGAGCTGCTGGCGGCGAGCCTTGCGTCGTGTGCGGCGATCACGATGGAGATGTACGCCGCGCGCAAGGGCTGGGACATCGGCCACGTGGAGGTGGACGTCGAATACAGCCCAGCCGAGCGCGGCTGTCCCACCAAGTTCCAGCTGGTGATGAGGCTGCCCGACGACCTCCCCGATGAGCAGGTGGAGCGCTTGCGCGTGATCGCCGCCAAGTGCCCGGTCCATCGAGCGCTCGACGGCGAGGTCATGTTCCAGGAGCGCATTGAGCGCGTTCACCTGGCCGCCTGAGTCGTCCACTTCCGCAACCTTCGATCGGGCTGGGGCGAGCGAGCAGGTCCCGGCGGCCGTGCTCGTGCCCCTGTTCCTCGCCGGTGTCGAGCAGGAGCCTCACGTCGTCCTGACCAGGCGCCGTGCCGACCTGCGACGCCACGCCGGCGAGATCTCCTTTCCGGGCGGTCGCAGGGACCCCGGGGACAAGGATCTGCTCGGCACGGCCTTGCGCGAGGCCGAAGAGGAGATAGGCCTGGCGCGCTCGCAGGTCAGCCTGCTGGGAGAGCTGCCGCGAACGTCGACGTTCGCCACCAACTACGTGATCCATCCGTTCGTCGGCACGATCCCCGCGGGCGTCGCCTGGCGCCCGTCGGCGCGCGAGGTCGACGCGGTGCTCGAGCTGCCGCTGCGCGCCGTGCGCGCGGGACGCACGACCACCACCATCGAACGCCGAGGAATCACCTTCCAGACCGACGCCTACGTGGTCGACGAGCAGGTCATCTGGGGGGCCACCGCGCGCATCCTCGAGCACCTGCTCGAACGGCTTCAGCTCGGCTGCGGCACGATGCGGATGTACGGGCGGGGCTCCTCCCATCCATCCGGGTAGATCTCTTTGGCCTGGTCGTTGGAGACCGAGCCGGCGATGATCACGTCCTCGCCTGGCTTCCAGTTGACGGGCGTGGCGACCTTGTGCTTGGCGGTCAGCTGCAGCGAGTCGATGACGCGCAGCACCTCGTCGAAGTTGCGCCCGGTGGTCATCGGGTAGACGAGGATCAGCTTGACCTTCTTGTCGGGCCCGATCACGAACACGTTGCGGACCGTCTGGTTGTCGGCGGGCGTACGTGTGAGCGGGTCGCCGGAGGTGCTCGCGGGCAGCATGCCGTAGAGCTTCGAGACGTTGAAGTCGCTGTCGCTGATGATCGGGTAGTTGGGGGCGGTGCCCTGGGTCTCCTCGATGTCTTTCGCCCAGCCCTCGTGGTTGTCGAGGGCGTCGACGGACAGGCCGATGATCTTCACGTTGCGCGCGTCGAACTCGGGCTTGGCTTTGGCCATGTAGCCGAGCTCGGTCGTGCAAACGGGCGTGAAGTCCTTGGGGTGGGAGAACAGCACCGCCCATGAGTCGCCGATCCAGTCATGGAATTTGATGCGGCCCTCGGTCGTGTCGGCCTCGAAGTCGGGGGCTGTGTCGCCAAGTTGCAGCGCCATTGGGTGGTTCCTTTCTCGACAGATCGCCGTCGATGCTCGGAGGGTCAGACTCGCCGCCCAGTAGAATCCTGATCGGCTTTAGGGGAATTGCCTATGAGGATAGCGCCCGCATGTATGCGACGCCGCGCGCGGTGAGGCGCACCGCATACCAGGGCAGGAACACCGACACGATCAGCACGATCGCGCCGAGCGCAGAGATCAGCCACCCGGTGGGAGATCGATCAGCGGCCATGGTGGAGGTTCATCGGATGGCGCTCGCGTCGGCTCTACGCGCGCGCTCGATCAGCCTTGCAGACCTGACCAGGCGCCGGGCGACTGCGCGACGGACGGCGCGAGCAAGCCGATACTGCGCGGCCAGATGCCGCCGAGCGCGATCGCCAGCGAGCCGAGCAGCGCCAGCCAGGCGCCCACGCCCAGCGACAGCTCGACGGTGCCGCCGGCCATGGTCGGCGGCGCGAGCATGCGGAAGAGCACGAACGCGGCGGCGGCGACCCCCAGCAGGACGACCGAGCCGCCGGCGCCTCCGGGCAGTGGTCCGCCGGCCGGAGCGAGCGGCGCGAGCGCGTCGAGGATCGCGAGCGCGGCGAGGATCAGCAGCACGATGTTGACCTCATGCAGCGCCCGGTGCCCTGTGAGCGCGCCAAGCCTGTGCCCGGCGGCGGCACCGGCGCTCGCGTGCAGCGTGAACGCCACTTCGTACCAGGGCAGGAACACGGAGGCGACGAGCACGATCGCGCCGAGCGCGGACACCATCAGGCCGTATCGGGAGCGATCGCCAGCCATCGTGCATGCAACATCGGTCACAAGCGCCGGCCACTTGACCCCGGTCGACGATCATGCGCGTGAAGACAGCGTCACGTGCGCGAAAACAGCGTCATGCCCGTGAAAACAGCGTCATGCCCGTGAAGGCGGCGTCACGCGCGCGAGAGCAGCGACCCGACGGCGGCGCTCGCGTCGGCGAGCCAGCGCTCGCCGTCGAGCGGATCGACACTGAGGAACGCCGTGGGAATCGCGTTGCGCTCGGCGAGCGCGCGGACGATGCGTTCACCGCCGCGCAGCAACTCGGCCTGATCGTCCGCTCCTCGAGCCTCGTACACGACGCCCCGCACGGTCGTGTCGATCGCCTGGGTCATGAAGAGCTCGAGCCGGGAGCCGTGCAGCGCGCTCAGCTGCGCGGGCGGCCCGGTGGCCGTGCCGAGCAGCCAGCAGAGGATCGTGACGCTGTCGAGCGCCCCGCGCAGCGTGGCCAGGCGGTCGGGCGTGCCGATCCAGCACTCTGCTCCGGCCGCCTCGATCGCCGCGCGCGAGCCCTCGCCGCGGGCGGTGATGCGCACGACGTGCCCCTCCTCCACCATCGCCGCGGCCAGGCGCCTGCCCCGGCAGCCGCCCGCCACGATCAGTATCCGCGCCACGGCGCGCCATCTTAGGGACCGTGCCGCGGCGCCCGCCGCGCGCGACGCTCGACTACCATCCGCTGCCCGCGATGACCGAGCAAGCGAGACCATCTACACAGGAGCCCGACGTGGTCACGATGGAGAAGATCGTGGCGCTGTGCAAGCGCCGCGGCTTCGTGTTCCCGTCGTCGGAGATCTACGGCGGCGTGGGCTCGACGTACGACTACGGCCACTACGGGGTGCTGCTGAAGACGAACGTCAAGAACGAGTGGTGGCGGGCGATGCTGCAGGAGCGCGAAGACATCGTGGCGATCGACTCGGCGATCCTGCAGCACCCGCGGGTGTGGGAGGCCTCGGGCCACCTGGCGGGCTTCACCGACCCGCTCGTGGATTGCAGGACGTGCGGCCAGCGCTTCCGCGCGGATCACCTGGCGGAGCTCCAATGCGGGCGCAAACCGTCGAAGCACCCCGGCGAGACGGACGAGTGCGACCTGACGCCCGCGCGCGACTTCAACCTGATGTTCGAGACGACGATCGGCCCGGTGAAGGAGTCGGGCGCGACCGCGTACCTGCGCCCGGAGACGGCACAGGGCATCTTCATCAACTTCAAGAACGTGCTGCAGTTCTCGCGCAAGAAACCCCCGTTCGGGATCGCGCAGGTGGGCAAGTCCTTCCGCAACGAGATCACCCCGGGGAACTTCATCTTCCGCACGCGCGAGTTCGAGCAGATGGAGATGGAGTTCTTCGTGCCTCCCGACGATGCGCAGAGATGGTTCGAGCACTGGCTCGCAGAGCGCGAGCGCTGGTATGTGGAGCTGGGCCTGCGCCCCGACCACCTGCGCCTCAGAGCGCACGACCCGGACGAGCTCTCCCACTACTCCTCGGGTACGAGCGACGTCGAATACCTGTTCCCGATCGGCTGGTCGGAGCTCGAGGGGATCGCCAACCGCGGCGACTTCGACCTGACCCAGCACGCGAAGTTCTCGGGCGAGAAGCTCGAGTACTTCGACCAGGCCAGCGGCGAGCGCTACGTCCCGCACGTGATCGAGCCGGCGGCCGGCGCGGACCGAGCGACGCTGGCGTTCCTGGTGGACGCCTACGACGAGGAACTGGTCGAGCGCGAGGGGGCGGGCGCGGGCGAGATGCGCACCGTGCTGAGGCTGCACCCACGCCTGGCGCCGGTGAAGGTGGCGGTGCTGCCGCTGGTGAGCAAGGACGGCCAGCCGGAGCTCGCGCACGAGGTCCATCACGCGGTGCGCGAGCGCGTGCAGGCGGAGTACGACGAGGGCGGCGCGATCGGCAAGCGCTACCGCCGCCAGGACGAGATCGGCACGCCGTTGTGCGTGACGATCGACCACCAGAGCATCGAGGACGGGACGGTGACGCTGCGCGACCGCGACTCGCTGACGCAGGAGCGACTGCCGATCGAGGGCATCGCCGAGGAGCTCGAGCGGCGCATCCTCGCCCCTTGGAGCACTCCGAAGTTGAACGGTGTATAGCAGCGGCGATACACCACACGAAAAGAGACATACACCCACCCCCGTTTACGACGACGCTTCACCACCGGCACCACCACCGCCATCATCACCACCACCCGATAGGAGAGGGATGGACTTCGACCTGACCGACGAGCAGCGTCTGATCAAGGACACGGCGCGCGAATTCGCGGACAAAGAGATCGTGGTGCAGTCGCGTGAAAACGCGCGCAACCACCACTTCGACCTGGAGATGGTGAGGAAGATCGCCGACCAGGGCTACCTGGGCGCGGTGGTGCCGGTGGAGTACGGCGGCGCGGGACTGGACTACCTGAGCTACGGCCTGGTGGTGGAGGAGATCGGGCGCGCGGACTCCTCGATAAGAACGGTCGTCTCAGTGCAGACGTCACTCGTGTGCTCGGGCATCGTGAAGTTCGGCACGGAGGAGCAGAAGCACAAGTACCTGCCGAAGCTGTGCTCGGGCGAGTGGCTGGGGTGCTTCGGCCTGACGGAGCCGGACACGGGCTCGGACGCGGCCAACCAGAAGACCCGCGCCAAGAAGACGGACGGCGGCTGGGTGATCAACGGGGCGAAGATGTGGATCTCGATGGCGAGCCACGCGAAGGTGGCGCTGATCTTCGCGCAGACGGACCCGGCGCTGGGATACAAGGGGATCGCGTGCTTCCTGGTGGACACGGACCAGCCGGGCTTCAGGACGCAGACGATCGAGCACAAGATGGGGCTGCACGCGTCGGACACGGCGTCGATCTCGCTGGAAGACGTGGAGGTGGCGGACGATGACATGCTGGGCAACGTCGACGACGGCTTCAAAGTGGCGCTGTCGAACCTGGAGTCGGGGCGCTACTCGGTGGCGTGCGGCGCGGTGGGCATCTGCCAGGGCTGCGTGGACGAGTCGGTGAAGTACGCGAGGGAGCGCGAGCAGTTCGGCAAACCGATCGCGAGCTTCCAGCTGGTGCAGGCGATGATCGCGGAAATGGTGTTGAAAACGGACGCGTCGCGAATGCTGGCGTGGCGCGCGGGCTTCCTGAAGGACAGGGGCCGCCCGAACTCGCTGGAGACGTCGATCGCGAAGCTGCACGCGACGGAGGCTTCGCTGGCGTGCGCGAACCTGGCGATCCAGGTGCACGGCGGCGCGGGCTACGTTGACGACCACCCGGTCGAGCGCTATTTCCGTGACGCGCGCGTGACGACGATCTACGAGGGCACCTCGCAGATCCAGCAGATGCTGATCGGGCGCGCGATGACGGGGATCAACGCGCTGGTCCCCGCCTGAGGCGGGCGGCGGGGGGCGAGCGAATGACTGATCGGGCGCGCGTACAGCAGGATGAGAAGGCCGGCTCCGCCGGCGGCTCGGGCAGCGCGGCGAGCGTGATCGGCGTGCTGGGAGCCGGCACGATGGGTGCCGGCATCGCCCAGCTTGCGGCGCGCTCGGGGGCGCGCACGCTGCTGTACGACCCGTTCCCGGAGGCGCTGGCGCGCGGGATCGCGAGCGCGGAGGACGGCCTGCGCAAAGAAATGGTGAAGGGCACGCTGCGTGAGGAGGACGCGGCGGCGGCATCGGAGCGCCTGCGGCCGGTGGAGGACTTCTCGGCGCTGGCGCGGTGCGAGCTGGTGATCGAGGCGGCGCCGGAGCGCATGGACCTCAAGCGCGAGATGTACGCGAAGCTGTCGGAGGTGGTGAGCGAGGAGTGCGTGCTGGCGACGAACACGTCGTCGCTGCTGGTGACGGCGATAGCGACGGGAGCGAGCCACCCGGAGCGGGTGGTGGGGATGCACTTCTTCAACCCGGCGCCGCTGATGCGCCTGCTGGAGGTGGTGGCGGGCGTGGAGTCCTCGCCGCGGGCGCTGGCGCTGGCGCGGGCGACGGGCGAGGCGATGGGCAAGACGGTGATCGTGGCGAAGGACGGGCAAGGCTTCATCGTGAACCGCTGCAACCGCCCGTTCGGCCTGGAGGCGCTGAGACTGCTGCAGGAGCGAATCGCGGATGTGGAGAGCATCGACCGCATCTGCCGCATGGAGGGCGGCTTTCGCATGGGCCCGTTCGAGCTGATGGACCTAGTGGGCGTGGACACAGGCTTTGAGATCTCCAAGAGCTTCTACGAGCAGAGCTTCGGCGAGCCGCGCTGGCGACCGTCGATGATCGCGGCGCGCTACGTGGCGGCGGGCCTGTACGGCCGCAAGAGCGGGCGCGGCTACTACGACTACAGCGCGGGCGCGGGCGCGGGCAAGCACCGCCCGGAGGACCCGCCGCCGCCGGTTGAGGCGGCGCGGGGACAGGGCGAGGGCGTGGTGGTGATCGCGGGCGAGGGCGTGCTGGCGGACGAGCTGCGCGCGGCGGCGCGGGCGGCGGACTATGAGGTGCGCTCGCCGTATGCGCCGAAGGGCGGCGTGCTGCCGGCGCTGGTGATCGACTGCGACCCCTACCCCACGCCCGCACAGCCGGCGGCGCCAGCGGCGACCGCGGCGGCGGCGGGAGGCCGTCCCGACCGCCGCGGCACGGCGCCCCAGCCGCAGGGGGGCGCGCGCGTGCTGCTGTGCGCGAAGGGCTCGCTGGGTGTGCTCGATCCGAGCGGCAGCGCGGTCGGCTTTCACGTGCTGGGCCCGCTGGCGCAGTCGAGCCTGGTGGAGCTGACGCGCGGCGAGAGCTCCTCGCCGGTGGCGGCGACGCGCGCGGAGCGCTTGTTCGCGGCGCTGGGCAAGCACGTGGCGTGGGTGGGCGATGCGCCGGGGCTGGTGCTGGGCAGGATCGTGTGTCAGGTGATCAACGAGTCGGCGTTCGCGCTGGGCGAAGGCGTGGGCAGCGCGCAGGACATCGACACGGGCATGGTGCTCGGGCTTAGCCACCCCCGCGGTCCGCTGGAGTGGGCGGACGCGATCGGGCTGGATCACGTGCTGACGGTGCTGCGGGCCTTGTACGAGGAGTACGGCGAGGAGCGCTACCGCCCGGCGCCGGCGCTGCGCGGTCTCGTTCAGGCGGGCCGGCTCGGACGCGCCGACGGGGCGGGATTCTTCGAGTACGAGGACTGAGAGCCGCTTGAGACAGCGGCGCGACCCGACCTCTCATCAATCGTTCTCACGTTTGGGCGGCGGCCGGCGTTCTATGACTGTGAACGGCGGGCCGCCCCCCTTTCAGCGCTTCGTGGACACCCATCGCGAGGACGTGTGGCGCTTCCTGGTCTCGTCGGTCGGCCCGGCGGAGGCGGAGGACTGCTTCCAGGAGACGTTCATAGCGGCGCTGCGCGCGTATCCGCGCCTGCGCGCGCACTCGAACCTGCGCGCGTGGGTGCTGACGATCGCTCACCGCAAGTCGCTGGACGCGCACCGCGCGCGTGCGCGCCGGGCGCTGCCGATGGAGGACCCGGCTGCGCTCGACGTTCGCGAGACGGCCTCCCCACCGCCGCGCGACCAGCTGCTGTGGGGCGCGGTGGAGGAGCTGCCGGCGCGACAGCGCTCGGCGGTGGTGCTGCGCTATGTGGCGGACCTACCGCACAGCGAGATCGCGGCGGCGATCGGCTGCTCGGAGGAGGCGGCGCGCCGCTCGCTGCACGAGGGTCTGACGAAGCTGAGAAAGGCGGTGAGCGCATGACCGATCGCGCGAATGATCAGACGGGGACGCTCGAGCGGGCGCTGCGCGGGACGGCGAAGGCGGCAAACGGACACACGGCGGCTGCGGCGAGCGCGGCCGAGCGCCTGAGCGCGCGCATCGCGTCGGAGGGCCTGGCGGACATCACGTACACGCCCGTGGACTCACCGTTCGGCCCGCTGCTGGCCGCCTCGACGCAGCGTGGACTGGTGCGCCTGGCGTTCCCGGAGGAGGACGTCGACTCGGTGCTCGAACGTCTCGCCCGGCGGCTGTCGCCGCGGATCGTCGAGTCCCCCGCGCCCTTGGAGCCGATGCGCCGCGAGCTGGACGAGTACTTCAGCGGGGCGAGGCGCAACTTCGAGCTGCCGCTGGACTGGGCGCTGATCGGCCCGTTCGGCCGGCGCGTGCTGCGGGTGACCTCGGAGATCCCCTACGGCGGCGTGCTCAGCTACGCGGAGGTGGCCGCCGACGCGGGCAGCCCCCGCGGCTCGCGCGCGGCGGGCAACGCCCTGGGCTCCAACCCGATCCCGATCGTGATCCCCTGCCACCGCGTGCTGCGCACGGGCGGAGCGCTCGGCGGCTACGGCGGCGGGCTGGACCGCAAGCGCTGGCTGCTGGAGTTGGAGGGGGCGCTGCAGGGCGTCCAGTGAAGCGCCCGGGGTCGCCGTCGCATCTGCCGGATAGCCGGAATGGTGCTATGTAGATGACTGTGGAACCGTTCGCCGCCGCTCCCTGAGCATGGTCCGCACGCTTGTCACCGGAGCCTCCGGTTACGTAGGCAGCCGACTGGTGCGCGAGCTGCGAGCACTCGGCGAGCCGGTTGGGTGCGTCGCGCGCGACCCGAGTCGTGTCAGCTTCGATCCAGCCGTCGAGGTACACCGCGCCGACATGCTCGACCAGAGCTCCCTCAGCGCCATCGATGACGACTACACGACGGCCTACTACCTCGTCCACTCGATGGGTCGCGGCGGCGACTCCGACTACGAGCAACGCGACGCCATCGCGGCCTCCAACTTCGCTCGCTTCGCGACCGCCACCGGCATCGAGCGGATCGTCTACCTCGGCGGCCTCGGCGACCGCCCCGCATCCAAGCACCTGCGCTCGCGTCTGCGCGTCGGAGAGATCCTGCGCGACGAGGGACCACCGCTTACCTGGTTTCGCGCCGGCATGGTGGTGGGAGCCGGATCGGAGAGCTACCGAACGCTGCGTTCGCTGGTCGAACGCCTGCCGGTGATGCTCGCACCCTCGTGGCTGGCCACACCCACCCAGGCGATCGCCATCGGCGACGTGCTGAGCTACCTCATCGAGGCTCCGGGCATACCCGAGACGCGCTCCCGCGAGATCCAGATCGGGTCTGCCGAAATACTCACATACGGGGGGATGCTCGACCAAATGGCCGACGCGCTGGGGCTGCACCGCCGCCCACGCATCCCCGTACCGCTGCTCACGCCGTGGCTCTCCTCGCACTGGATCGGGCTCATCACACCTGTCGACGCCGGCGTGGCGAGACCGTTGATCGAGGGGCTCTCCACCGACACGACGATCACCGACTCATCCGGCGTGGAGCTGTTCGACATCCAACCCAGAACCTTCGAGCAGGCCCTGCGCGAGGCAATCGCCGAGGACCAAGCCAGTCGCCTCACGCCGTAACCCCCACCGCGCTAGTGCGGTCATCTGCGCGAACAGCACAGAGCAGCAGCGGCAGCGAAGTCGTTCGATCTTCTTGGCAAAGATAGGCGCCTCTCGCTGCGGTTGTTCAAGCGCCTACGCCGCCTCGAAATCAGCCTCTCGCGCGGCAAATAGCGTCAAGGCCATCGGCAGGACCAATATGGTGGCCTTGACCATAGTGTCGGCCCTCAAGCTGGGCCGCCAACGCTGCGCATCTCAACGACCGAGCTGATCGGCATCATCCTCGAACGCGGTCGAGTCGACATCCGCGGGAGGCGAGCCACGCCCGCGCGAGGCGAAGCGCCCCGCCGTCGCCACATAGCTCATCACGCGCCCGGTGTAGTGGCGCGATATCCAGCGGCGCGCCAGCGTACGCGTCGGCGGGAACATGAGCAGCGCGCCGAGGACGTCGGTGACGAACCCTGGAACCACGAGCAGCGCGGCCCCGAGGAAGCCCAGCGCCCCGTCGATCGCCGCGACGGCGGGCGCGCGACGCTCGGACACCGCCAGTGAGACGCGTTCGATCGCCGAGCGCCCCTGGATGCGCAGCAGGCGCACGCCGACGATGGACGTGCCGAACAGCAGCACGACCGCCAGCAGCCAGCCGATGGCGTGTCCGACCTCGATGAACACGAACACCTCGAGCACGGGCACCCCGATGAGGACGAGCAGGAACATCTCGATGTGAGCCTACGCCTGCCGCGAGCCGGTCGGCCGCGTGCGCGACGACAGGGGCGGCGGCGCGTGTCCGGCCTGCGTGTCGCCTATGCCGACTCTGCCGTCGGCGCCCACTGGGTGGTGGTCGGGTCGCCGGCGGGCATCTCCGCGGGTACGGGCACGCCGGGAGTGTCGCGCAGGTACCACTCGGCATCGAGCGCCGCCTGGCAGCCGGAGCCGGCGGCGGTGATCGCCTGGCGGTAGGTGTGGTCGACGAGGTCGCCGGCGGCGAACACGCCGGGGCGGTTGGTGCGGGTGGACTTGCCGTGGGTGATCACGTAGCCGTTCTCGTCGACGTCGATCTGGCCGTCGACCAGCGCCGACTGCGGCTCGTGGCCGACCGCCACGAACGTGCCCGAGACGGGTATCTCGCGCTCCTCGCCGGTCTCGGTGTTGACCAGCGCCGCGTGACCGAGCGCGCCGTTCTCGCCTGCGACGAACTCGCGCACGGTGTACGGGGTCAGGAACTCGATGTTCGACTGCTCGCGCGCGCGCTCGAGCATGATCTTCGACGCGCGGAACTCGTCGCGGCGATGCACGACGGTCACCTTGGAGGCGAACTTGGACAGGAAGATGGCCTCCTCCATCGCCGAGTCGCCGCCGCCGACGATGATCGTCTGGGAGTCGCGGAAGAAGGCGGCGTCGCACGTGGCGCAGTAGCTGACGCCGCGGCCGGACAGCTCCTCCTCGCCGGCCACTCCCAGCTTCTTGTGCTCGGCGCCCATCGCCAGCACGACAGTGCGCGCGCGGTACTCCTGCTCGCCGACCCACACGCTGTGCACGCCGCCGGGCTCGCTCGCCAGCTCGACGCGGTCGGCCTGGTCGGTGATCAGGCGCGCGCCGAAGCGCTCGGCCTGGTCGCGGAACCTCTGCATCATCTCCGGGCCCATCACGCCGTCGGGGAAGCCGGGGTAGTTCTCCACGTCGGTCGTCTGCTGCAGCAGGCCGCCCCACGCGAAACCCTCGATCACCAGCGGGTGGAGGTTCGCGCGCGCCGTGTACAGCGCCGCCGTGTATCCGGCCGGGCCGCTGCCGACGATGATCACGTTCTCGACGTCGCTCATCTGGTCTCCTGGTCGCTGTTCAGACGGGTGGGCTGGAGCTCTTCCAAAGAGGTCACTTTACTTTGTAAAGTATAGCAATATGCCTGGGCTCGCGCGCCGGTCACGAGCCCTGCAGCGCTCCCGCCGGCTTGGTCGCTCCGGAGCGCGCGGAGGCCGCGGTCACGGCCGGCTGCTCGACCCGCCAGCGCGCCACCGTGCGGCGTAGCTGGAAGTAGGCGATCACACCGGGCAGCGTCGGCAGCCAGAAGGAGATCGTGCGATAGGACAGCACCGCCACCACCGCCAGATCGAGATGCACGCCGAACGCGGCGAACGCGCCGATCATGCCGCCCTCGACGCCCCCCAGGCCGCCGGGGAGGGGCAGCAGGTTGCCGAGCGTGCCGATGAAGTACGCCATCCAGATGACGGTGAACGGCGGAGGGGAGCCGAACGCGTGGAACATCGCCCACAGCACCGAGATGTCAAAGCCCCACCACGCGAGCGCGCCGAGCACCCCGGGGTCACGCTCGCGGACCGATTCGATCGCGGTGCGCACGCCGCTGGCCGCAAGCGCCGGCACGGTCGCCAAGCGCGCGACCCATTGCGCTGCGCGACCCGAGCCCGACGCCGAGCGGTCGAGACGCCGCTCGACGTCCCCCGGCAGCAGCGACATCGCTCCCGCAACCGCGAACAGCGCCGCCGCGACGATCGCCGGCACGATCGTGATCGCGAACGACCCTCCTCCGGGGAACAGCCCGACCCCCAGCCCGATGCCGTCGACCAGCAGCGAGCCGGCGTAGATCACGTACAGCAGCACCATGAACGCGACCATCCGGCACGCCACCAGCCGCGGTTCCATTCCCGAGCGGCGCAGCGCCCACGCGGTCAGCGCGACGCCGCCCGCGCCGGCGGCCGCGAGCAGGCGCGTGGCGACGAGGCCGGCCATCGTTATCTCATAGCTCTCGCGCCAGCCCACGTTCTCCTGGCCGCGCACGAGAACCGAGCGAAACAGGACCACGTAGCCGGCGAACGACAGCAGCTCCAGCACCACACCCAGCGCCAGCCACCACACGTCGCCGCCCTCGATGCGATCGACGGTCTTGCCGACGCCGGTGATGTTCGGCAGCACGAAGTACAGGAAGCCGACGCCGGACAGGATGAACACCCCGAACGCGATGATCTGCCGCCGCGTGAGGATCACGCGCGGCATCTCCTCCTCGTGCGCGCTCGCGCTGGGTGTCGAGGCGGCGAGCGCCTCCTCGTCGATCGGTTCCGCCACCACCTCGCGCTCGTCGCCCCGCTCCATCTTCCTCGTGCTCACCCCCGCTCCTCAGGTCGCCTCGTGGGCCAACTCCTCCAGCGCCCCCAGCGCACGCCCCACGTGTGCGAACGCCGGACCGGCCCGCGGCCCCAGGCGGCGCACCGCCGCCGTCAGCGCCGCCCCCGCCAGCAGGTCGACCGCGTAGTGCTCGCCCAGGTACACGAGCGCGAATCCGAGCGTCGCCGCGTAGCCGAAGCCGAGCGCGCCCGCCACCGGCCCCACCTCGGTGAGGAGCAGTGCGGCCATCACGGATGTGGCGAAGTGCAGAGACGGCATCGCGGCGAGGGGATTACCTCCGAACACACTGTAGAGCGAGCCCCAGCCGTCTCTCCAGAACGACTCGCCGTACTCGACCATCATGCGCCGCACCGCCGGCGCCTGCCCGCCCCGTACGGCCGCCGCCTCCCCCTCCGGGGACGATGCCGCCGCGTACCACGGTGGCGCGGTCGGCACCAGCCAGTAGGCGCTGGCGCCGATGTCGAAGACCGCGTAGGTGAGCACCGCGGCGCGCGGGAAGCGCTCGCGATGGCGCAGCAGGATGTAGGCGAGCGACCCGTGGGGCACGATGAACCAGCTCCAGTGAGCCCACACCAGCACGCGATCCAGCGCGCGCCATTCCGGGCCGTTCGGCCCGCTGCGCGCCAGCGCCCGCTGCAGGCGCACGCTCGGCAGCTCGCCCAGGCCAAGGATGCGGTCGGCGACGATCGGGTAGTCGATGCGCACCCGGCTCGCTTGGGCGCCGGGGTCGTCGTGCGGCGACTTGTACGCCGCCAGATAGGCCCACATCTGGAGCGCGCACACGGCGACGTCACGCGTGCGCGAGCGTCGCACGGCAACGGACAGCCCCACCGGCGCTGCGAACGCGACCGTCTGCACGAGCAGCGGCGAGACGCTCACCCGCTTGCGCACCAGCGGCGCGGCAACGCCCGCTGCCACCATCCCCCAGGCGGTTGCTCTGATCGCCTTCGACAGCCGCACTGGGCCGGCAGTATATGCGGCCGCTCGGGCCTCCCATTCCCGGCGCGAGCCACTAGGACCGCGGGCCGAGCGCGGGCCGAGCGTCCGTCTACTCGCGCGCCAGCGCGGTGGCCGTGCGCGCGGCCGCCGCACGCACGAGCGCGCCGACCACCGAGCTGCCCTGGTCGGCCTCCGGGTGCCACTGCACCCCGAGCACGAAGCGCCTGTCGGCAAGCTCGACCGCCTCGGGCAGTTCGTCCAGGGAGGACACGCCGCTGACGATCAGCCCATCCCCCAGACGGTCCACGCCCTGGTGGTGGTGGGACTTGGTCGCGTGTGCGAGCTCGCCGGCGGCGTCCGCCGCGAGCGAGCCATCGGTCAGGAGCACGTCGTGCTCGGCTCCATCGAAGGAGCCCAGCACACGCCGGTGCTCCTCATGGCCGAGATGCTCGGGCAGGTGCTGCACGAGCGTGCCGCCCAGCGCGACGTTGATCAGCTGCATGCCGCGGCAGATGCCCAGCACGGGCAGGTCGCGCTCGATCGCGCCGCGCGCGAGCGCGATCTCGAAGGCGTCGCGTGCGGGCACCGTGTCGGCCGTCTCGGCGTGCGCCTCCTGGTCGTAGGCGGCGGGGTCGATGTCGGCGCCGCCCGCCAGGATCAGGCCGTCGATGAGCTCCAGCGCCGCCGTCGGATCCGCTGCCAGCAGCGGATCGGGCGGGAGCATCACCACCAGGCCTCCCGCGCGCTGCACGGCGTCGATGTAGTTGAGCGGCAGCAGCGCCGCCGGCTGGTCCCACACGCTCCAGCGGGCGCGCTCGAGCGCGCTGCATATGCCGATCACCGGTCGCCTCATCCCCCACACCATAGGATCAACGCGAGAACCAGCCAAGGGAGGTCGCGTGAGCACCCAGCAACACAAGGTTGCCCTATGAGCGAGCCGGGCATCCAGCTTGAGAGCGTCAACCTGCGCGTGGCCGACGGCGTCGGCACGGTCGAGCTGAACCGGCCGGAGGCGCTGAACGCCTGGAACGCGCAGCTCGGCGTGGACCTGCTCGCGGCGCTGCGCAGCGTCGCCGAGGACGACGCGGTGCGCGCGATCCTCATCACCGGCGCCGGCCGCGCCTTCTCCTCGGGCGCCGATCTCAAGGACATCGGCGGTGGCGAGACCACGCCCGACGGGCGACCTGACGTGTACGCGACACTGACCAAGCGCTACCACCCGATCATGCGGGCGATCCGCGAGATGCCCAAGCCGGTGCTCGCGGCGGTCAACGGCCCGGCGGTGGGCATCGGCTGCTCGCTGGCGCTGTGCTGCGATCTGATCGTCGCCGCCGAGAGCGCGTACTTCCTGCTCGCGTTCGTCAACATCGGCCTGGTGCCCGACGGCGGCTCCTCGCTGTTCGTGCCCACCAGGATCGGCATGGCCCGCGCGAGCGAGCTGTCGATGCTCGGCGAGCGCCTGCCGGCGGCCAAGGCGCTGGAGTGGGGACTGATCAACCGCGTGGCGCCCGACGAGCGGCTGCGCGAGGACGCCGCCGAGCTGGTCATGCGCCTGGCCGGCGGGCCGACGCGCTCCTACGCCGGCACCAAGCGCCAGCTGAACAACTGGCTGTACGCGCGCATGGACGAGCAGCTCGAGCTCGAGGCTCAGATCCAGCGCGAGATGGCCGCGAGCGACGACTTCCTGGAGGGCGCGATGGCCTTCGTCGAGAAGCGTCCGGCGCGCTTCGCCGGCAGCTAGAAGCCTCGTGGCAAATGTCATTAAGCGCGTCCGGCCCGGGGCTGAATAGAATCCTCACGCCTTGGGCCATCTGACCCCCACATTGCTCGCCTTCTTCACGCCGTCCTCGGGCGCCTCGCCCAACGCGCAGGAGATCGACAGCCTCTACAAGATCGTGCTCGTGATCGCGCTGATCATCTTCTTCGCGGTCGAGGGCGCGCTGGTGTACGTCCTGGTCAAGTTCCGCAAGCGCAAGGGCGCGGTGGCTTCGCAGATCCACGGCAACACCCGCCTAGAGATCGGCTGGACGGCCGCCGCGGCGGTGATCCTGCTGGGCCTGGCGATCCTGACCTTCTCCAAGCTCGCATCCATCCAGGATCCGCCGAACTCCGGTCCCAACCCCGCGGTGCTGGGCGAACAGAACAACCTGCTGTACGCCAGCAACACGCGCAAACTGCCCCCCAACGGCAAAGCGCTCGAAATCACGGTGATCGGCCGCCAGTTCATCTGGCAGTTCGTGTACCCGGGCGCGAACGAAAAGGACGGCCTGGGCGCGCCCTACTCATATGAGGAAATGGTCGTGCCGACGGACACGACGGTCGAGCTGGACATCGAGTCCGAGGACGTCGTGCACTCCTGGTGGGTGCCGGAATTGGGCGGCAAGTTCCAGGCGGTGCCCGGCTACCACAACTACACGTGGTTCAAGATCAGCAAACCCGGCGTCTACCGCGGTCAGTGCGCCCTCATCTGCGGGCGCGGGCACGCGCGTATGATCGCCACCGTGAAGGCCGTGCCGCCGGCGCAGTTCGAAGCCTGGCTGGCACGCCAGAAGCAGCTGATCTCCGAAGCGAACCTCGCGGCGGCGAAAGCGCGGGCGAAACTCAACGCGCAGACGGGCCCAGGGGCCGTCGAGAATCCATAGGACATCGAGGAGACCACCGCACGAAATGGCCACCTACGCACCCCCGATCCCCGAGATAACCGCCCATCACGTCGAGCACGAGCCGACCGGCTGGACCAGCTGGATAACGACCACCGATCACAAGCGGATCGGGATCATGTACATGGTCCTGTGCTTCGTGTTCTTCTGCCTCGGCGGCACCGAGGCGCTGATGATCCGTCTGCAGCTGGGCGCGCCGAACAACACGCTGGTCACGCCGGAAATCTACAACCAGCTTTTCACGATGCACGGCACGACGATGATCTTCCTGTTCATCGTGCCGTTCATGGCGGGGCTTGCGAACTACTTCCTGCCGCTGATGATCGGCGCCCGCGACATGGCCTTCCCGCGCCTGAACGCGCTCTCCTTCTGGCTGCTGCTGGCCGGCGGCCTCGTCTTCTACGCGTCGGTCTTCTGGCACCCGCCGGAAGCCGGCTGGACGAGCTACCCGCCGCTGTCGAGCGTCCTGTACTCGCCCTCCGGGGGCCAGGACGCGTGGATCTACCTGGTCCATCTGACGGGGCTCTCCTCGATCCTGGGGGCGGTCAACTTCTACGTGACCGTCGCCAACATGCGCGCGCGCGGCATGAGCTGGGGCCGGCTGCCGCTGTTCGTGTGGGCGATCCTCACCTACTCGGTCCTGATCATCTTCGCGATGCCGGTGATCGCGGGGGCCGTCACGATGCTGCTCACCGACCGCCACTTCGGCACGCACTTCTTCGACCCCGCAGAGGGCGGCTCGCCGCTGCTGTGGCAGAACCTGTTCTGGTTCTTCGGGCATCCGGAGGTCTACATCATGGTGCTGCCCGGCTTCGGCCTGGTCTCGGAGATATTGCCGGTGTTCGCGCGAAAGCCGATCTTCGGCTACAAGGCGATCGCCGCGTCGACCGTGGCGATCGCGTTCCTTGGATTCCTGACGTGGGCGCACCACATGTTCACGGCGCCGATACCCGAGGCGATCCTCGTGTTCGTGATGCTCAGCTCGTTCCTGATCGCGGTGCCCACGGGCGTGAAGATGCTCAACTGGATCGCCACGCTGTGGCACGGCACGATCGAATTCAAGACGCCGCTGCTGTTCTGCGTGGGCTTCATCGCGCTGTTCTTGATCGGCGGGATCTCGGGCGTGTTCCTGGCGGTCTTCCCGATCGACTGGCAGCTCAACGAAACCTATTTCGTCGTGGCGCACATCCATTTCGTGCTCGTCGGCGGCGCCGTGTTCCCGATCTTCGCGGCCATCTACTACTGGTTCCCGAAGATCACCGGGAGGATGCTGGGCGAAGGCATGGGCAAGCTCAGCTTCTACCTGATGTTCGTAGGTGTGCTGGTCACGTTCCTGATCCAGCACGTGATCGGGATGGACGGGATGCCCAGGCGGGTTTACGAGTACGACAACGTCGGTCATCTGGCGCTGTACAACCAGATCTCGACGGTCGGCTCGTTCATCCTCGCGGCCGGGGTGGCCGTCACGATCTTCAACATCTGGCGCAGCCTCAAAGTCGGCGTTGTCGCCGGCCCCGACCCGTGGAAGGCGAACACGCTGGAGTGGTTCACCTCCTCGCCTCCGCCGGTCAACAACTTCGACGTTGTCCCGGTGGTGCGCTCGTACGAGCCGATGAAGGACATTCGGCGCGAGATCGAGCGCCATAACGGCGCCGGCGCGCCCGGCGGGGCGACCGTCCCAGCAGGGGCCACCCAGGTCGGGCTGTAGATGGCGCTCGCGCCCCCCACCGGCGCGGCGCCCGCCATCGAGGCACCCGGCCTCGGCCTCGCCGGCGCCGAGCAGAGCTCCTCGCGCACGCGCCAGCTGCTCAGCGACTACGTCGAGCTGACCAAGCCGAAGGTCCAGTCGCTGCTGCTGTTGACGACGATCGCGACGATGTACGTGGCCGGCGACCCGTCGCCGCTGCTGGTCGCGCTGACGTGCCTGGGCGGCTACCTGTCGGCGGGCGGCGCGGGCGCGGTCAACCACTGGTTCGACCGCGACATCGACGCGCGCATGACGCGCACGGCCAAGCGCCCGATCCCCTCTGGACGCGTCTCCCCGCGTGCCGCGCTGCTGTTCGGCTGCGCGCTCGCGTGCCTGTCGCTGCTGGAGCTGTCGCTGCTGGTCAACCCACTCGCCGCGGCGCTGTCCTTCTCGGGGTTCCTCGGCTACGTGTTCGTGTACACGTTCTGGCTGAAGCGGCGCACTCCGCAGAACATCGTGATCGGCGGAGCGGCCGGCGCGGTGCCGCCGCTGGTCGGCTGGGCGGCGGTCACGGGGTCGGTCGGCGGGACCGCGGTGATCCTGTTCTTCATCGTGTTCTTCTGGACGCCGCCGCACTTCTGGGCGCTGTCGCTGTTGATGAAGGACGAGTACGCGAAGGTCGACGTGCCGATGCTGCCGGTGGTGCGCGGCGAGGCGGAGACCCGCAGGCAGATCCTGCTGTACTCGGTGCTGCTGTACGCGGTCACGCAGCTGCCGTTCTGCGCGGGCGGCTTCGGCGCGATCTATCTCGTCGCCTCACTGCTGCTCGGGCTCGGCTTCATCGCGGGCGCGGTGCGCCTCTACCGCCGAGCTGACCGTCGTTCGGCTCTACGCCTGTACCTCTACTCGCTCGGCTATCTCGCGCTGCTGTTCTGTGCGATGGTCGCCGATCGGCACCTATGATCGGCGCCCGGAGCGCGTTGTGCCGATCGCGACCCAAATGGGCGCAGGAGGTATTCTTCTCGGCATGATGACCAGACGCCTCGCGCGCAAGAACCTTCGTACCGCGATGATCGTGTTCGCGATCTGCATGTTCATGTTCGGCATCACGTTCGTCGTGGCCGCCGCGTACGTGTCATGAGCCCGCTCGATCCCGAGGTCCCGCCCGTCGGCGAGGAGATCCACCTTCCCGGACCGAGCATCCTGCCGATGCTGACCGCCGTCGGGATCACCCTGACGCTCGTCGGCGTGACGACGTTCATCGAGTTCACGGTCGTCGGAGTGATCCTCACCGTCGGCTGCATCGGGCGCTGGATCGCCGACACACGCCGCGAAATCGACGAGCTCCCGCTAGACGAGCACTGAACGCCGGCGACCGACCCACCAGCGGGTCGCTGGCCGTGGCGGTGGCACGCATGGCTCCCCCAGAGCCGCGCGTGCCACCTCCCCTTTAGGCCACGGCTACCCTGGCTGGCACCGGGCAGATCGCCCCGTCGTCGGTCCAGCAGCGCACGACGTCACGGACCGAAAGGATGCCGACCATGTCCCCCTGGTCGAGCACGATCAGATGACGAAAGCCGCCGCGCACCATCGCCGCCGCGGCCTCCTCCAGAGACCAGTCGGGCGCGGCGAACACGACGTCGCTGGTGAGGTGCTCGGCGACGGACTCGAGGTCCGGGTCCTGCCCGGCCCCGATCGAAACGAGGATGTCGCGCTCGGTGATGATCCCCGGGCCGTTGCCGTCGGGATCCATGACGACGGCGGCGCCGACCTTGCGCTCGGACATCAGCCCCGCCGCCGCGCGCAGCGTGTGACCGGGCCCCACGGAGAGGACCAGCGGACTCATGCCTTCACAAACCTGCATGCCTTCTCCTCGTGGCGTTTGCAACTATTGCCTCAATGTACCGCTCGGGGACGGCGCCGTCAAGGGCCGACCGTCGGTCACGGCTCCGCCAGGCCGTCCAGATCGCCTTGCGCGGCGGCGATCACACCACGCGCGACGCCCTCCCACGACCAGCGCTCGCGCACCGTCGCGACGAGCCCGGCACGCGTGCGCTCGCGCACAGCATGGTCGGCCCGCAGCCAGCCCGCGACGCGCGCTGCGATGGCTTCTGCGGCGTGATCGTCGACGGGGAACGACAGCCAGCCGGCGGCGGCCTGCGGGACGGCGCCCGCTAGCGACGCGCTCACCTCCGCGAGGCCGGAGTGTGCGGCGCTGATCGGCAGAGCGCCGCACGCGGCCGCCTCCGCCGCGACCATGCCGAATGCCTCCGGGAAGGTGCTCGGCACGACCACCGCCTCGCACGCCGGCAGCAGCTCGGCCAGCTCCTCGTGGTCCAGTCGTCCGGTGAACACGACCTGCTCCTCGAGCGCGGGCGCCGCGAGCAGGTAGCGCTCGCGCTCCTGGCCTCGCAGGCCGTCGAGAAACGCCAGCAGGTGTCGCAGCGGCCGCGCATGCGAGGAGTCTCCCTCCAGCGCCCTGCCGGCGAGCGCGATCTCTCGCGCCCCGCGAACGTCGCCGGCGATCAGCGCGGCGCGCAGGCGCTCGAGCCCTTCCCGGTAAGCCCCGAAGCCGACCACGACCAGCCGCGCGCGCGGCACGCGCTCCAGCACCAGTGGCCAGGAGGCGATCAGCAGGTCGACGCCCTTGCTGACGATCAGCTTGCCGACGTAGGCCACCAGCAGGTCGCGATCCGGATCGAGCCGTGCCATCGCCGCCGCGGCGGCGAGCCCATCGCGCGCGAACGCGCCGGCGTCACCGTCGCTCCCCGCTCCCCCGCTCTCCGCCGCCCCCCCGTTCTCAGCCGGCTCCCCGTCCAGCGTCGGCGCGGCGGCCACGCGCAGGCGTGCCGCCAGGTCCCGCACTCCCTCCGCCGCCGCAGCTGGCTCGCGGGGCGCGAACCTGACCACGTCCACGCCGGGAGGGCCAAGACGCGTGCGCAGCGCAAGCTGTGGATCGCCGAGCGCCCGCCACAGGCTGACGGCCGTGTGGCGCGAGCCGACGAGCACCGCGCGGGCGTCCGCGAGTCCCTCGCGCGCCGGCGGGAGGAATCGCTGCGGCTGCGGCTTGACCGTGTACTCCAGCGCGCTGCCGTGGACCTTCACCGCGTATGGGATCTCGCCCTTCAGCCCGCGCGCGAGGATCACCGGGCCCATCACCAGGTGGTTGGCGAGCGCCGCTTCGGGCGAGACCCGCTCGAGCAGCTCGCCGACGGCGGCGACGTTGGCGTCGACATAGCGGGCGAGCTCCGCTTCGCTGCACTGCGCGAACGTGCGCGCTTGGATGCCCTCGTAGCGGTCGGCCACGTACACGGGCAGCAGGCCGCCGATGTCTGGACGGTAGACCGTGCAGCGGCCACGCCGTGGAGCGTCCGCCCCATCCCTCCCCACACGGTCGAGTTCGCGCACCCGCAGCCGCCCACCGTCCCAGTCGCCGACCGCATCGACGAACGGCTGGCGCTGCGGGTGGCGATCCTGGCTGAGCAGGTGCACGTCGTGGCCGAGGCCGACGAGCGCGGCCGCCAGTCGCGCGTTGTAGACGTTCGACCCGGTCCCGTCCAGCAGATAGCCATGGAAGATCAGCACGCGCACGGACGGCCACCCTATCCGCGGCGAGGTCCGCCCAGGCGGCGCCTGCCCCGACGGCGCGCCAGCGGCCTGCCGATCGGTCGCCCACCCGCTCCGGTAAAGTTGCGGGCATGAGCACGAAACAGCGCTATCGACTGCGCAACCCTTCCAGCGGGCGGGAGATCATGATCGAGGCGGACCCCGAGGAGATCTACCTCGACCGCGAATCCGGCGAGCCGCTCGAAGTCGTCGGCAAGGTGCTGCCGCTGGCGCCGTCCAGCTCGCGACTGCCGTGGGCCGTTGAGAACCTGCGCTTCTGCCCCTGGTGCGAGCAGCACGCACAGAAGGACCTCAACGACTGCCCCACGTGCGGCAGGCGCATGGGACCGCTGTGAGCAAACGCGCCGTGCTCGGCGCGTGCGCGGCGCTGCTTTGCGGGCTGACGCTGAGCGCATGTGGCAGCAGCACCGTCTCGGAAGCTGTCCCTAAGAGCACACCCGAAATCACGCCGCCGACGGACACCAGCGCCGAAGCGGCCGCCGCGCAGACGACCTCCACGTCGGCAACCGCGACCAAAACGACCAAAGCCACCGAAACCCCGGCCACAAGCAGCGAAAGCACCGCCAGCGAAGGCGGCGAAGCGTCCTCGAACGCCAGCGCGCCGACCACGGCCGGCGCCGCCGGCGGCGCCGCGCCCGAAGAAAAAGAAAAAGCCGCCAGCGAAGCCCCCGCCGCCGGGGGCGAACCCACCGCCGGCGCCAGCCCCACCGGCGGCGCCACCGCGCCGTAGCGCCCTACGGGGTTGAGATGAGAGTCGCGCTGTAGGTCAGGCGCGCGGTCTGGTACAGGCAGTAGTACTGAACGGCGCTGCCCACGGCGGTCTGAGTGGTCTCGGAGCTCGTGCTCGTGCACCCGCTCTTGGGCCGGCTGGCGCGCCAGGAGGTGGTGTTGGCGAAGCCGAGCGCCAGCGCCGGCGCCCACGTGGGCACGGTCAGCGCGACCACGTCGCCCTTCTTCACCGGGATCGTGGTTTCCAGCGGGAACTGGGCGGTCTTGCCGAAGTACGGCTGCAGTTTCACGAGCGGGCTCTGCGCTATCAGCTTGTATGTGAGGTTGGGCTTGGCCTGCGGCGCGAGGATCGCGATCCCCGCTTCGGAGATGCCGCCCTCGTGTTCGTTGAAGAACTTGATCTGCGTCGCGTTCGGGTTGCCGAGCGTGATCGTCCAGGCGACGACCGTGCCGGCGCGCGGCGCGCTCAGCAGGTTGCGTTCCGCGCCGACCTTGACCTGGAAGCCGGTCGTGCGGCTGACCGCCAGGCACGGGTTCCCCGTCACCCCTGGGCTCCCCGGGCAGCTGGGGACGGTGGCGGGTGTGGTCGCGCCGATGACGCCCACTTCGGTGAGCGTCGCGGGCGCGACGGCGGGCAGGATCAGTGCGAGCACGGCGACGCTGGTGAGCACGGCGATGGATATGCGTTTCATATCTGCCATTCAACACGCCCGAGCGCTCGACGGAGCGGTGTTCTCAATTCGCTATCGACCGGCCAGTTCCTGCGCCGCGGCCGCTATCTGCGCTGGATCGCCCGCCGACGGTATCCACGGCAGCCGCAGCGGGTCGTCCTCGTAGCGGGGTATGACGTGTATGTGGAAGTGGAAGACCGTCTGCCAGGCGGCGCGCCCGCAGGAGTTCAGGAGGTTGACGCCGTCGGCGCCGAGGCGCTTCTTCGCGCGCGCGGCCAGGCGCTGGCAGGCGAGCGCCACCGCGGCCAGGTCCTCGCCGTCGACGTCCACGAGGTCGGTGGAGTGCGCGCGCGGGATCACCAGCGCGTGCCCGCGCGTGGCCGGGGCGATGTCCATGAAGGCGATCGTGCGCTCGTCTTCGTCGACGATGCTCGCTGGCAGGTCGCCCGCGACGATCTTGCAGAAGATGCAGTCGGGGTCGGCCATCCGCCGCAGATCGTACGTCAAGTGCGTGCCGGCCCTGAGCTTCGCAGCTGCCGCCGGGCGTACTCGACGGCGCGCTCGCGACTGCTGAGCTCGCCCGCGTACTGCGCCGCGGCCAGCTCCTCCAGCAGCTCCCCCACCTGCGGGCCGGTGGGTATGCCGAGCTCGCGCGCCAGCTGATCCCCACGCAGCAGCGGCGTCGGCGGCCCCTGCGCGCGCCAGCGCAGAGCATCCGTGAGCAGTCCGCCGGCGACGCTCAGATGCGCCCGCACCGACTCCCGCGCGCGATCCCCGCGCGTGGCCAGGCGGTCGGCGACCGACAGCAGCGTCACGTCGACCTCCACCGGCGAGCACGTGCGCAGGTATGCGTACACCGTCCTCGGCGCCAGCGGCTGAGGCTCGTGCACGAGGAACCCCAGGCGCAGGTGATGGCGCACCAGCGCGGCCACGTGGGCGCGCAGCCGCTCGCTCGCACGCAGCCGCTCGAGCACCGCGCGCGCGAGCTCCGCGCCTCTCGCGTCGTGGCCGATGAACGTCACACGCCCGTCCGCGCGGACCTCGCGCGTGAGCGGCTTGGCCGCGTCGTGCAGCAGGGCACCCCAGCGCAGCGCCTCCCCGCGGGTCAGCTCGTCAGCGAGCGGCTCCGCCAGCAGCGCGTCCAGCTCCGCACGGCGTGCGCCCACGAATGCCTCCAGCTCGGGGCTCCGGGCGTCGCCGGGCGTGGTCAGCTCGACCGTGCGGTCGAGCACCTCCAGCGTGTGTCCGTGGACGTCGAGGTGGTGGAAGCGGTTCTGGGCCACCCCGCGCAGCGCCTCCAGCTCGGGCAGCACCACGGCGCTCGCCCCCAGCGCGCTCATCATCTCCAGGCCCCGGCGGGCCTGGCGCGCGGCGATGATCCGCCGCAGCTCCACGAACACGCGCTCGGCCGACACCCCGGCCAGTCCACGCGCGTGCGCGGCGGCGGCGCTCAGCGTCTCCACGTCTGGCTCCAGGTCGCGCTCGAGCGCCAGACGAACCAGGCGCAGCACCCGCAGCGGGTCCTCGGCGAACGCTCCCGGCGCCGCCATCCGCAGGCGCCCGGCGCGCAGGTCGGCCAGCCCGCCGAGCGGGTCGATCGGCGCTCCCCCGGCGATCGGCTCGGCGATCGCGTTGACGGTGAAGTCGCGCAGCGCCAGGTCGACCTCGATGCTCTCTCCGCGCAGCGGCTCGACGTCCACCTGCCAGGCGCCCCTGTGCGCAACCACCCGCCAGGAGCCGAACTCCTCGGACAGCGCGAAGCACGCCGCGCGGCCTGCCGCAAGGGCGACCGCGCGCGCGGCCTGCGCGGGATCCCCGTCGACCACGACGTCCACATCCGCGGTCTGCCTGCCCAGCAGGCGGTCGCGCACCGCACCGCCGACGAGCCATGCGCGCGTGCCCGCGAGCGCGTCGCGGGCAACGTCCAGACCGGCGCTCATGCAGAGCCGGCGTCCGCCGTTCGCGCGCGCGTCGCCGGCGGGCCGGCGTCGAGCGGGACGCCGTCGCGGTGGTAGATGCGCTGCACCCGCGGCGTCAGCGCGCACGTGACCTCGTAGTTGATCGTCTCCAGGCGGCGAGCCACCTCCTCGCCTGTGATCCGCTCGCTACCCTGCATGCCGATCAGGATCGCGCGTTCGCCGCGCAGCCGCGCCGGGTCGACGTCCAGACCGAGGTCGACCGTGACGCTGTCCATGCTCACGGTGCCCACCAGCGGGTAGCGGTGCCCGCCGATCAGCACGTCCGCGTTGTTGGACAGGCCGCGACGCCAGCCGTCGCCGTAGCCGATCGGGAGCACGCCGATGTAGGTGTCGCCGTCAGCCACGAACTGGCGCCCGTAGCCCGCGCTCTCCCCCGCGCGGCACAGCTTTACCTCGGCGACGTAGGAGCTCAGCTCCAGCGCGGGCTCCAGCGCGCGTGCCGCGGGATCCCTGCCGAACGGGTCCATGCCGTAGATCGCGATCCCGCAGCGGACCATGTCGAACTGCGCCTCCGGGTCGCGCATTGTGGCGGCGCTGTTGGCCGCGTGGACGACTATCTCCGGCTGTTCCTCCTTCACCGTGCGTGCCCAGCGCGCGAAGGCGGTCAGCTGGCGCGCGAAGAAGCCGTCGTCCTTGAGCTCGTCCGCGGTCGCGAAGTGCGTCATCGCGCCGGCCAGCCGCACGCCGGAGGTCTGCCGCGCGGCGGCCGCCACGCGCGAGGCCTCGGCCGGGTCGCGCGTGCCGAGGCGTCCCATGCCCGAGTCGAACTTGACGTGCACGCGACCGCCGCCCGCGGCGGCGATCGCCCTCAGGTAGTCCTCGTTCCACACGACCACGTCCGCGTCCGCCGCCAGCGCCTCCTCGAGCTCACGCGGGCTGAGCGCGCCCATCACCAGCACGCGCACGTCGCGCAGCCCCGCCTCGCGCAGATCCCACGCCTCGCGCGAGTCGGCCACCGCCAGCCAGCTCGCGCCGCCGGCAAGCGCGGCCCTGGCGCTCTGGACCGCGCCGTGACCGTAGCCGTCGGCCTTGACGACCGCGCACAGAGCCACCCCGTGGCGCAGCTGCGTGCGCAGGCGCGCGCAGTTGCGTTCGATCGCGGCGACGTTCACGCTCGCCTGCGCCCGGCGCACGATCGCCCCGTCGCCCACGCGCGCGCGGCTGTTTCCTCGCTCAGTCATCGTGCTCGACCTCGTCTCGACGGTCCTCGCCGCCGCCACTGCACGAGCGCGCCGCCGGCAGCGCGGCGATCACATCCGAGGCGATCACGCCCTCGGGCGCCCCCACCCGGCGCGCGGCCTCCCTGCCGGCGCGCAGGTGCAGCCACACGCCCGCGGCGGCTGCCGTGAAGGCGTCCAGGCCCTGTGCGAGCAGCGCGGCGATCACGCCCGTGAGCACGTCGCCGGTGCCCGCCGTGGCCAGCGCGGGACTGCCGCCCGGACTCACCGCCACCCTCCCAGCCGGCTCGGCGATCAGCGTGTCGTCGCCCTTCAGCACCACCACCGCCGCCGCCCGCTCGGCGGCCGCGCGCACGTGGCGCAGGCGTTCGCCGTCGATCTCCGCGCTGTCCAGCTCGAGCAACCGTCCGAGCTCGCCGGCGTGTGGCGTGAGCACCGTCGGCGCGCTCCTGCCCGCCAGCTCGGCGAGCCCGCCCGCGTGCGCGTTCAGGCCGTCGGCATCGAGCACCATCGCCACATCGGCCTCACCCGCGAGCGCACGCGCGAACGCGAACGCGCCGGCGCGACGTCCGAGCCCGGGCCCCAGCGCGAGCGCCCCGCCGCGAGCGCTCGCCTGCAGCACCTCCGCGACTCCTTGCGCCGTGAGCGAGCCGTCGTCGTCGGGCAGCGCGCGCGTCATCATCTCCGGGGTTCCGCCAGCGGCGAGAATCCCCTGCAAGGAGGCGGGCACACACGCCGTTACATACCCCGCCCCGGCCCGCATACTCGCCTCGGCGGCCATCCGTGGCGCGCCGGTGAGCCCGCGCGAGCCGCCCGCCACGAGCACGTGGCCCGAGACGAACTTGGTGGAGGACGCGCCCCTGCGCGGCAGCTGTGCAAGCACGCTCGACGCGATCAGACCCACCGACGCGACCCCGGGGGCGCCGCGCGGGATGCCGATGTCGAGCGTCTGCACCTCGCCCGCGTGAGCCTTGCCCGGGCGGATCCACAACCCCGGCTTGGCCGCGTGGAAGGTGACGGTGACGCTCGCGCGCACAGCCACGCCGCGCACGACCCCATTCGAGGCGTCCACGCCGCTGGGCACGTCCACGCTCACCACCCGCGTGCCCATCGCGTTGATGGCGTCGATCGCCTCCGCGACCGCGCCATGGGGCTCTCCCTGGAAGCCTGTTCCGAGCACGGCGTCGACGAGGAGCGCATGCGCGCCGAGCACGCCCGGGGCCGCGCCGGGCGCAGGCTCGCGCTGCTCTCCGTCGTGCGTCCACGCGGCCCCGTCCAGCCGCACCGGCGGATCCCCCGGCAGACGTTCGAGGTTCGTGCGCGCGTCTCCCGTGAGCTCGCCCGGCGGCGCCACGCACACGACCGTCACCTGCCGTCCGGACTGGCGCAGCAGACGCGCGACGACGAGCCCGTCGCCGCCGTTGTTGCCCTTGCCGCACACCACCGTCACCGGGCCGTCGGGCACGAGCCGCTCGACCGCGCGAGCGGTGCCCGCGCCGGCGCGCTCCATCAGATCGAGGCCCGCTACCCCCCGCTCCTCGATCGCCCAGCGATCGACCGCGCGCATCGTCTCTGCGTCTGGCAGGGGGACGAGCCACGGGGGCAGCGGATTCACGATCAGCGATGCTAGATGGTCCTTGGTGACGAGGCTGGGCGGATCCTCGCGGCGACGATGAGTGCGGCGATCAGCCGAGCTCGCGCTCCACCAGCCCGACCAGGCGGCCGCAGACCTCCTCGGCCTCCTGCTCGGTGGGAGCCTCGACCATCACCCGCACCAGCGGCTCGGTGCCGCTCGCGCGCACGAGCACGCGCCCGCGGCCGGCCAGCTCGCGCTCGGCGGCGCCCACAGCCGCGTCCAGCTCCTGTGCGTGCTCCAGCGCGCCGCGGTCGCGCACGCGCACGTTCACCAGCCGCTGGGGCAGCTTGGACATCGCGTCGCGCTCGCTCAGATCCCTGCCGTCGAGCGCCTCGAGCGTGAGCAGCGCGCTGGCGATGCCGTCGCCCGTGCGATTGAAGCCCATCTCGATGATGTGCCCCGACTGCTCGCCGCCGAGCGTCCAGCCGCGCGCGCGCAACTCCTCGAGCACGTAGCGGTCCCCGACCTGCGTGATCGCGACCGCCACGCCCTCCCGCTCCATCGCCGCGTGGAACCCGTAGTTGGTCATCACCGTCACCGCCACCCCGTCGCCGCTGAGGCGCCCGCCCGCACGCAGGTGCACGGTCGCCAGAGCCATCAGCTCGTCCCCGTCGACGATGCCGCCGCGACGGTCCACCGCCAGCACGCGATCGCCGTCACCGTCGAACGCGAAGCCCACCGCGTGCCCGCCGGCCACCACCTGGCGGGCGAGCGAGTGCACGTGCGTGGAGCCGCAGTCGGCGTTGATGTTGCGGCCGTCGGGCGCGTCAGCGATCACCGACACCTTCGCGCCCAGGCGCCTGAAGATCTCGGGGGCGACCTGATAGGTGCTGCCGTTGGCGCAGTCCAGGAGTACGTCCACCCCGTCGAGGTCCAGCTCGCGAAAGCGCCCGTGCAGCTCGCGCAGATAATCCTCGGGGGCGCCGCGCAGCTCGCGGATGCGCCCGATCGCCGAGCCGGCGCCGGCAGAGGCCTCGGCGTCGGCGGGGCCTGTGGCAGTCAGCTCACGCTCGATCGCCCGCTCGGACTCGTCCGAGAGCTTGTAGCCGTCGCCCGCGAAGAACTTGATCCCGTTGTCGCGATAGGGGTTGTGCGAGGCGGAGATGACGGCCGCCAGGTCGAAGCCGTAGCGCCCGATCAGCAGCGGCGCCGCCGGCGTCGGCAGCACACCGCCCAGCAGCGCATCCCCTCCCGCCGCGCTCACGCCCGCGGCGAGCGCCGCCTGCAGCATCTCGCCCGACTCGCGCGTGTCGCGCACGATCAGCACCTGCGCCCGCTCCACGCCCGTGTTGCGGGTCGCCGCCGCGCCGAGCGCCAGCGCAAGCTCCGCGGTGAGGAACTCGCCGGCAACGCCGCGCACGCCGTCGGTCCCGAACAGCCTGCGGGTCATGCGTGTCGGTGGGCCACCTTGGCGGTCCGGCGGCGCTAGCGCTTGGAGAACTGCGGACGCTTGCGCGCCTTCTTCAGGCCGGCCTTCTTGCGCTCCTTCGCGCGCGAGTCGCGCGTCAGGAAGCCTCTGCGCTTGAGCTCGCCACGCAGGTTCGGGTCGGCCTCGAGCAGTGCGCGCGAGACTCCATGGCGCAGCGCGCCCGCCTGTGCGGAGATGCCGCCGCCGTGCAGCCTCGCGACCACGTCCATGCGGTCCTCGTAACCAACTGTCTCAAGCGGCTGGCGGATGTTGCGCTGGAGCGTCAGGCGCGGGAAGTGCTCCTCCAGCGTGCGCCCGTTGACGAGGTAGCTCCCCGTGCCCGGCCGCAACGTCACGCGGGCGATCGCCGACTTGCGCTTGCCCGTCGCGCGATAGCGCGCACCCGAGGCCAGGTCGATCGCGGCCGTGGAGATCGGCTGGGCGAGCACCTCCTCGCGGTCCTGCTCGTCGACCTCCTGCCCGTCCTCGGCCTCATCGTCGATCGCGTACGGGTCCACCGCGTAGGAGTCCTCATAGCCCTGGCTGCGGCCCAGCGGATCGACGCCCTCGGGGACGATGTCGACTTCAAGGTGCGCGCCCGGCACGGACGGCTTCTCGCGCGGCGCCGGCTCCTCTTCCTCCTCGTCGAGCTCCGCCTCGACCTCAGCTTCAACCGCTGCCGCCTCGGCCACCTCCGCCACGGCCTCCTCTGCCTGGGCGACCTCAGCCACGATCTCCTCTGCCACGGCCTCCTCTGCCACGGCCTCCTCTGCCACGGCCTCCTCAGCAACCGCCTCCTCCACCTGGGTGGCCTCGGCTACCGGCTCCGTCTGCTCGGCATCCTCCTCCGCGGACGGTGCGGGCTGCTCCTCGTCTGCCATCAGGCCTCGATCTCCAAAGGTTGCGGTTTCTGGGCGACGTGCGGATGCTCGGGCCCGGCGTAGATCTTGAGCTTCGTTATCTGCTTACGGGCGAGCCGGTTGCGCGGCATCATGCCTTTGACGGCCAGCCTGATGATGTCCTCCGGACGCCTGGCCAGCATTTCCTCGAACGAGCGCGAGCGCAGCCCGCCGGGGTAGCCCGAGTGGCGGTAGTAGCGCTTGTCCTGGCGCTTGTTGCCGCTGACGTGGATCTTCTCGGCGTTGACCACCACCACGAAGTCGCCCGTGTCGATGTGCGGCGTGTACTCGGGCTTGCGCTTGCCGCGCAGCACGTCCGCGATCTGCGTCGCCAGGCGGCCGAGCGTCTTGCCGTTGGCGTCGACGAGCAGCCAGTTGCGCTCGCGATCGGTCGGCTTAGCTACGTAGGTCTTTGCGGAGGGGGCCATGACGTGAAAAAGGCCACGCGGATGTCCACGCGCGGCAGGTTGCACATCATAGAGCAACGCACACAGCGATCCTTCTCCCGGCCAAGCGTAGGTTCCTCACAGCGATGCCCACGCCAGTCGGCATCGATGTGAGGAACCGGAGCGCTACTCCCACTCGATCGTTCCTGGCGGCTTCGACGTTATGTCCAGAACCACGCGGTTGACCTCGCGCAGCTCGTTGATCATGCGCGAGGCGATCGTCTCGAGCAGGTCGTAGGGCAGCCGCGCCCAGTCGGCGGTCATCGCGTCGTCGCTGGTGACGGCGCGGATCACGACCACATAGCCGTACGTGCGCTCGTCGCCCTGCACGCCGACCGTGCGCACGTCCGGGAGCACGCAGAAGGACTGCCACAGCTCCCTGTACAGGCCCGCCTTGCGGATCTCCTCCTGCAGGATGTGGTCGGCCTCGCGCAGCACGTCCAGGCGCTCCTTCGTGGCTTCGCCGCCCACCACGCGGATCGCGAGGCCCGGCCCCGGGAACGGCTGGCGCCAGACCAGGCGCTCGGGCAGGCCCAGCTCGGCTCCGACGGCGCGGACCTCATCCTTGAACAAGGCCCGCAGCGGCTCCACGAGCTCGAACTGAAGGTCGTCGGGCAGCCCGCCGACGTTGTGGTGGGACTTGATCGTCGCCGCGCCGGTGCCGCCGCCGGACTCGATCACGTCGGAGTACAGCGTGCCTTGCACGAGGAAGCGGGCCGGCGGCCGCTCGAGCGTCTCCGCGCCCGCAGCGTCCCCCTCGCCCTCCGGGGACGATGCGGCTAGCTTCTCCGCCTCCTCCTCGAACACCCTGATGAACTCCGCGCCGATCGCCTTGCGCTTGGCCTCCGGCTCGGTCACGCCCTTGAGCTTGTCCAGGAAGCGCGTCTCGGCGTCCACCGCCACCAGCGGCACCTTGAACGTGTCGCGGAACGTGCGCACGACCTGCTCGCCCTCTTCCTTGCGCATCAGGCCGTGGTCGACGAACACGCACGTCAGCTGCTCGCCCACGGCGCGGTGGACGAGCAGCGCCGCCACCGAGGAGTCCACGCCTCCGGACAGGCCGCAGATGACGCCGCCGTCACCCACCTGCTCGCGGATCCGCCGCACCTGTTCCTCCACGATCGACGCCGGCGACCACGTCAGCTCGCACCCGCACACCTCCGTCAAGAACCGCGTGAGGATCTCCTGGCCGTATGGCGTGTGCACGACCTCCGGGTGGAACTGGATGCCGTATATGCCGCGCCCGGTGCTCTCGACCGCGGCCACCGGCGAGCTGCTCGAGGATGCCAGCGCGGTGAAGCCTGGGGGCGGCTCGAAGACCGTGTCGCGGTGGGACATCCAGCACGTCTGCTCGCGCGGCATCCCACGCAGCAGCACGCCCGGCTCCGCGACGTGCAGATCGGAGCGGCCGAACTCACCCACCTCCGCCTGCTCGACACGCCCGCCCAGCGTGTGCACGAGCAGCTGCATCCCGTAGCAGATGCCCAGCACCGGCACGCCCAGCTCCAGCAGGCCGAGATCCAGCGGTGGCGCGCCCTTTGCGTACACCGACGCGGGGCCCCCCGAGAGGATGATCCCGCGCGGTTTGCGCCTGGCGACCTCCTCCAAGGGCACGTGATGGGGCAGTAGCTCGCTGAACACGCCGCAGTCGCGCACCCTGCGCGCGATCAGCTGGGAGTACTGCCCGCCGTAGTCGAGCACGACGATCTCGTCGGTCGCCGGCTGGGAGGTCGACGATATCCCCGTCTCGACTGCCGTATCGCCATGGCTATACGGCGGCGCTGCGGGCGTGTCTGTCCGCTGCTCGACCGCCGGCGGTGACGCCGTGGCGGCCGGGTCAGTCATTTACGAGGGCGGCTGCCTTCCCGTTGGTCGCGCCCATGCCGACGCCCTGGTCGCGCTGCAGCGCCTTGCCCTCGGTCTGCAGCGCCGGCGCGACCACGACCTCCGCGCGGTTGAACTCCGCCAGGTCCTTGTGGCCGCATGTCGCCATCGACGTGCGCAGGCCGCCGAACAGGTTGAACGTGCCGTCGTTCTCGCGCGCCGGGCCCACGAGGATCTCTTCGAGGGTCCCGTTCTGCGTGGTGGCCACGCGCGCGCCGCGCGGCAGGCTCGGGTGGAACGTCGCCATCCCCCAGTGAAAGCCGCGGCCCGGCGCCTCGTACGCGCGCGCCAGCGGCGAGCCGATCATCACCGCGTCCGCGCCCAGCGCGATCGCCTTGGACACGTCGCCGCCGTTGCGCATGCCGCCGTCGGCGATCACCTGGCAGTACTCGCCCGTCTCGAGCATGTGCGTCGAGCGCGCGTGCGCCACGTCCGCGATCGCCGTCGCCTGCGGGACGCCGATACCGAGCACGCCGCGTGTCGTGCACGCGGCGCCGGGGCCCACGCCCACGAGCACGCCGGCCGCGCCTGTGCGCATCAGGTGCAGGCCCGTGTGGTAGGAGGCGCAGCCGCCGACGACCACCGGCACGTCGAGGCTCGGGATGAACTCCTTCAGGTTCAGCGGCTCGGACACCGTCGAGACGTGTTCGCCGGAGACGACCGTGCCCTGGATCACGAGCACATCCAGGCCGGCCTCCATCGCGATCTCGTGGTAGTCGAGCACGCGCTGCGGCGTCAGCGACGCCGCGACCACGACTTTCTGCTCCTTGATCTCGCGGATCCGCTGCGCGATCAGCTCCGGCTTGACCGGCTCGCGGTAGATCTCCTGCATCTCGCGTGTCGCCTCGTCCTTCGACAAGGAGGCGATCCGCTCGAGCTGCTCCTCCGCGTCCTCATAGCGGGTGAAGATGCCCTCGAGGTTCAGTACCGCCAGCCCTCCCAGGCGGCCGATGATGCCGGCGCTCTCCGGCGAGACCACGCCGTCCATCGCCGACGCGAGCATCGGCAGCTCGAACTGGTACGGGCCCAGCTTCCACGAGATGTCGATGTCGTCGGGGTCGCGCGTGCGCCGCGAGGGCACGATCGCGATGTCGTCGAAGCCGTAGGCGCGACGTCCCTTCTTGCCGCGTCCGATCTCTATCTCCATTGCTGCATCCTCGCAGTCGTCGCGGATGTTCCGTTACGGCGCACAACCAACAAGGCCCCGCTCGGGGCGAGGCCAAATGAGTGGCGCGAGAGCGCCGCAAGTGCCTTGTCGGTCACTGCAGCCAAGTGGGTTTGAGCATAGCAACGGCCCCACCCGCGTGAAGGCCCTTGGATATGCTCGATCGTATGGCCGAGACCCACAGATCACGCTATGACGCGCACGCTGTCGAGGCGCGCCGCCAGGCCGCCTGGCGCGAGCGTGACGCGTTCAGGACGCCGTCGCCGACGGCACCCTCGCCCGACGGGGAGGACCGGGCGCATGTGTACATCAAGCCCTCCGCGCCGTTCACGTCGGGCAACATCCACATCGGCCACGTCCGCAGCTACTCGATCGGCGACGCCTACGCCCGCTTTCGTCGCGCGCGCGGGGATGCGGTGCTGTTCGCGTTCGGCTTCGACGCCTTCGGCCTGCCCGCGGAGCTCGGCGCGATCGCCAGCGGTGAGCTGGCGAGCGACTGGGTCGCGCGCTGCGCCGCGCACATGACCGGGCAGCTGCAGCGACTGGGCTTCTCCTTCGACTGGGAGCGCTCGTTCATCAGCTCCGACCCCATCATGTACCGCTGGTCGCAGTGGCTGTTCCTAGTGCTGCTCGAGGCTGGACTCATCTACCGGGGCACCGGCAACGTCGACTGGTGCGATAACTGCCAGACCACGCTCGCCTCCATGCAGGTCGAGCCGGGCGGCACCTGCTGGCGCTGCCACGGGCCGGTCAGGCTGATCGAGCTGCCGCAGTGGTATCTGCGGATCAGCGAGTACGTGCCCGAGAACGACCGGCGCCTGGCCGAGCTCAAGGACAGCGGCATCTGGGACGACGTCGCGCTCGCCTCCCAGCGGATCGTGCTCGGACGCGTCGACGGGGTCGAGCTCGACCTGCGCGGTCCCGACGGCGCCCGGCTGAGCGTCTTCACCCCGCACGCGGACGCCGTCGGCGAGGCGCGCTTCGTGCTGATGTCGCCACGCAACCCCGACGCCGACGCGTGGACGGCGGACGACGCCGTGCACGAGCAGCTCGAGCAGATGCGCTCCGGCGGCTGGGAGCGCAGCGCGCGCGAGGCCGAGGAGATCCCCGTGATCGACACCCGGCGCGTGGTCCTCGGCCCCGACGGCTCGCCCCTGCCGGTGCTCGTCTCGCCGCTGGTGGACTCGCGCTTCGGCCCCACGGTCGTGCTCGGCGTGCCCACGCGCGACCGTACCGACGAGGTGATCGCGCGCCGGCTCGGCATCGAGCTCCCGGACGGGGAGCGCCCGAGCGACGCGAACGGCGCCGGCGCGAGCGCGCCCGCGCTCGACGGCGCGGGCACTGGTGCCGGAGCTCGTACGGCGGTGCGCTACCGCGCCGCCGACTTCACCGTCTCCCGCCAGCGCTCGTGGGGCACGCCGATCCCAATCGTCTACTGCGAGCGGTGCGGCACCGTGCCCGTGCCGCGCGAGCGGCTGCCGGTGCTGTTGCCCACCGACCTGCGCCCGACGGGCACCGGCAACCCGCTGGCCGAGCGCGAGGACTTCGTGCAGACCACCTGTCCCGCCTGCGGCGGACCCGCACGGCGCGAGACCGACACCCTCGACTGCCACTTCGACGCGCTGTGGCTGTGGGTGCCCGTGTGCGTGCCGCCCGAGGCACGCGAGGAGCGGCTGGAGGAGATCTTCGCGCTGGCGGACCTGCGCCGGTGGCTTCCCTGCGAGCGCGTGGTGGCCGGCTCGGACAGCGGCAACTTCGTGTTCGACCAGCGGATCGTGACCAAGGCGCTGCGCGACATCGCGCCGCTGGCGTTCCTCACTGACGGCGAGCCGTTCGCCGGCTGCCTGTTTCACGAGATGGTCACCGCCGACGGGCGCAAGATGAGCAAGCATCTCGGCAATGTCGTCGACCCCGACGAGCTGGTCGAGCGCTACGGCGCCGACACCGTGAGGCTGGCGATCCTCTACGCCGCCAGTCCGCAGAAGGCGCTCAACTGGGACGACTCGTCGGTGCTGCGCTGCCACAGGTTCCTGACGCAGGTGTGGGAGCTCTCCAACGCCAAGCTCGGGGAGCGCGAGCAGGCCGCAGGGACCGCCGCCAGCGAGGACGAGTCTGTCAGAGACACGACCGAGCACCTGCGTCTGAAACTGTCACAGTGGTGTGAGGCCGGGGTCGGGAGGATCACGAAAGACATGGAGAGCCTGGAGATGCACAGCGCCGTGCGCAACGTCATGCGCCTGTTCGATCGCATCAAGGACTTCGAGAAACGCGTGGCGGCCCGCGAGGGAGAGCTCAGTCGCGCCAACCTGGATGCGCTCCTCGAGGCCCTCACCGTGCTCGCCCAGACGCTCGGCCCGTTCGCCCCACACCTCGCCGAGGAGCTGTGGCTCGCGTTCGGCCACGACGCATCGTCCCCGACGGGGGAGCACACACAGACGCCGTGGCCGGGCGTATCGTTCCAGGTACCGGCATGAGCACACCGACCGCAGAGAGCCCCACGCAGGCACGGCAGCGGACGCGCTCGTGCGCGACCGAGCTCGCCTGCCACCGCTGTGGAAACCACTATCCGCTCGAGCAGTCGATCTTCGCCTGTCCGGACTGCGGCAAGGGACTCGACGTCGTCTACGACTACGAGCTCGCCGCCCGCCACTTCAGGGACGTGCCCGCCTCCGAGCGCCCGCAGAACATCTGGCACTTCGAGGAGCTGCTGCCGATCGTCGACGCATCCGCGCAGGCCCGCGTGGGGCAGCACTCCGGCTACACGCCGCTGATCCGCGCCGATCGGCTGGGCGCCGAGCTGGGGCTCAGCAACCTGTACCTCAAGGACGACTCCAGCAATCGCCCGAGCCTGTCCTACAAGGACCGCGTGGTCTCGATGTCGGTCGCCAGGCTGCTCGAGCGCGGCGGGACCGAGATCGGCTGCGTGTCCACCGGCAACGTCGGCACCGCCGTCGCCTCGCTCGCCGCCAAGGCGGGCGTAGATGCCTACGTCTTCTACCCCAACCGGCTCGAGGACACCAAGGCGCGCGCGTGCATGGCGCTCGGCGCGAAGGTCTGCCAGGTGGAGGGCAACTACGACGAAGCCAACCGCCGCTGCCGCGAGGTCGCCGAAAGCACCGGCATGGACTTCGCCAACATCACGCTGCGGCCGTTCTACGCCGAGGGCGCGAAGACGGCCGCGTTCGAGATCGTCGAGCAGCTCGGCTGGCGGGCGCCCGACCACATCGTCACCGCCGCCGCCGGCGGCACGCTGTCCTCGCGGCTGCACAAGGGCCTGGTCGAGCTGCAGCTGCTGGAGCTGTCAGAGACCGACGACACGAAGATCCACATCGCCCAGCCCAGCGGCTGCAACCCGATCGCCACGGCGATCATCGCCGAGGAGGCGGAGATCCACGCCGTGACGCCCGAGACCGCCGCTCACTCACTGGCGATCGGCAACCCCGGCGATGGCTACCTCGTGATCGACGCCGTCCGCAAACGCGGCGGCACCGGCGGCTTCGCCAGCGATCCGGAGATCTTCGCCGGGATCGACCTGCTCGCCGCCACCGAGGGCCTGCTGACCGAGCCCGCGGGCGGCACGACCGTCGCGGTGCTCGAGAAACTGGCCGCCAGCGGGCGCCTGGCGCCCGACGACACCGTGGTGGCGATCATCACCGGCAACGGGTTGAAGACGCTCGACGATCACCCGCGCAAGCCATGGCCGGCGAAGGTCGACTGCGAGCTCGACGCGATGCTCGAGGCACTGGGCGAGCTCAAGCGCGGCGACACGCTCGTGGAGAGCGCGCGCCAGCAACTGCACGTCTGAGCGACACGCGGAGCTGTACGCTTGAGGCATGGACGGTCCTTCCGATCCCGGCTATGACCTCGAGGCCCGCCGCCGCGAAGAGCGCCGAGCGGTCGACGAGGCGGGGGGAGGCGAGTCCGAGGGCTTCGAGCTCGCCGAGCGGGATCTGATCGAACGCTCCTCCCACGGCGACCAGCACACGCCCACACGCATCATGCTCGACGCCGCATCCGAGGTGCAGTCGGCCGGCCCCATCGGCGGCGAAGCCGATGAGGGCGTCTACGGCGAGGCCGACGAAGAGCACAAGAGCGACTGACCGAAGCCAGCGCCGGAGTCGCACAGCCCGCACAAGCACCTGCGCGAGAGGCACACATGGCAAGTCCGTTCGCATCGGCACAGGAGTTCCACGACGTGATGGATCGCGTGCTGCAGATGATGAGCGATGATCCCGAGGTGGGACCAAGGCTGCGCGACGCCGACTTCACGCAGCGGTTCGGCTTCGAGGACCTCGATCTGGTGCTGAACGTCAGAGCCGGCCGCCCCGGCGAGCGGGCGAACCTGTCGTGGGTGTGGACGGATGACATCGACTGGTCGCCGCGGGTGCGCATGACGATGTCCTCGCAGACCGCCAACCGCTACTTCCAGGGACGGGAAAACATCGCATACGCGATCGCCAGGCGCCGCATCAAGACCGGCGGGGATCTCAAAGCGGCGCTCGAGTTGATTCCCATCACCAAGCCGATAAACGCGCGCTATCGCGGCCTCGTCGCCGAGGAGTACCCGCACCTGAAGGTGTGAGCGAGCGCGCCGGCGGCGCCACCCGACCCTCAGTCGAGCTCGACGTCGAGCACCGGCGCCATGCTCGGGTGCCGCGCTGGCGTCTCGCCTTTGACTTTGACGTCCACACGCGTGATCGCGAGGTAGGCGATGAAGCTGAGCATCATCACTGTCAAGCCGAGCGCGACCGGGCCGGTGCCGAGCGCGAGGCCACCCAGGTGGTGCGGGTTGTCCATCCAGTCGGCAAACGACGCGCCGAGCGGCCTGGTCATGACGTACGCGAACCAGAAGGTGACTATCGAGTTCAGTCCGAAACGCCAGTACGCGACTGCCGGCAGCGCGATCAGGCTCGCGAACAGCACGCCCGAGGCAAGGTAGCCAAGGTGCAGGCTCGTCGCTGTGAAATCGCCGCTGGCGGTGCCCAGCGCGAACGTCGCCAGCACCGTCGCCCAGTAGAACTTCTCACGACGCCGTGTGTAGATGCTGTGAATCGACAGGGTCTTCTCGCTCCTGTGCCACAACACGAAGATGACCGCCAGCACGATCAGATAGAAGGTGCTCGACACCGCGTAGGCGATGCCGAACCCGACGTGCAGGGCGTCGGCCGCGGACGTGCCGAACACGCTCACCATCACCACGACCAGCCAGTAGGTCCACGCGTTGTAGCCGGGCTCCTTGAACTGCATTTTCAGCGCAACGGTGAGACCGATGAGCATGATCGGCACCGCGATCGCCGGCCCGAGCGCGGCGTTCATGAAATCCGACGTCGCCTCGCCCATGGCCGTGGTCAGCACCTTGGTGATCCAGAAGAAGATCGTGATCTCGGGAACCTTCGTCATCGCTCGCTGGACGCGAGGCGCGACGTGTGGCTGTTGCGTGTGACCGCTCATATTCGCTGGGGTTTGTGTCGCTTGTTGCAACTGTCTGGTGAGTGACTGGTTCCGCTCGCCGCAGCCTGCCCACGAGAGGTTCGACGACAAATATCAGCGCTTCATTTGCCGTCGCTAAAGCGTAAGAGAGCTCTCATTCCGGGCGCCAGATTCCGGCTAGCTGCAATGCGCGGCGGCGAATCCCGTGGCAAGCTGATCGCGTGGCGGTCCGCGTCCTGCTCGTGGACGACAACGAGTCCTTCCTGGAGGCCGCGAGCGTTCTGCTCGAGCGCGAGAGCCTGCGCGTCGTGGGCGTGGCCACGTCTACGGCGCAGGCCCTCCCCCGCGCCGCGCAGCTCCAGCCCGACGTCGTCCTCGTCGACATCTCGCTCGCGGGGGAGAGCGGCTTCGAGCTCGCTCGTCGGCTGGTCGAGCGCGAGCGCGACGCGTGCCCGGCCGTGATCCTGATCTCGACGCACGCGCAGGAGGACTTCGCCGATCTCATCGCCGAGAGTCCCGCCACCGGCTTCCTGGCGAAGTCAGAGCTCTGCGCGAGCGCGATTCGCCGCATCCTCGACGCCCACCCGAGCTGAGGCGCCCGGGGCGCCCGCCGACGCTAGCGCGCGTCGAGGAAGGCGAGCACCGCGAGGACGCGACGGTGATCGTCGTGGGTGTCCGCAACCGGCAGCTTCGCGAGAATGCTGTGCACGTGCTTCTCAACCGTGCCCTCGGTCACGCACAGCTTGCGCGCGATGCCGGCGTTCGAGCGTCCCTCGGCCATCAGCGAGAGCACCTCGCGCTCGCGCGCCGTGATCTCATCGAGCGGATCGTCCACCCGGCGCGCGGCGACGAGCTCCCGCACGAGCTCCGGATCGACGACCGATCCTCCCCTCACGATCCGCTCGAGCGCCTGGATGAACTCCTGTACGTCGGTCACGCGACTCTTCAGCAGGTAGCCGCTGCGCTGCCCGCTGGCGAGCAGGTCCATCGCGTGCTCCACATCGACGTGCGCCGAGAGCACGACGACCGCGGTCTGCGGAAACCGCTCGCGAATCACGCGCACCGCGTCCAGGCCCTCCGTCGAGTGCGTCGGCGGCATGCGGATATCCACAAGCGCCAGATCGGGCCGATGCTCACCCACCAGCTCGATCAGCCCCGGGCCGTCGCCGCACTGTCCGACCACCTCGAACCCCGATCGCTCGAGCAGGCCCGCCACGCCCTCGCGCAGCAGGACTTCGTCGTCCGCCAACGCCACCCGAGTGCGAACCGCGCTCACGCCGGTCATTATCGGCTACTCGATCGTGATCGGCTACCGTCACTGAGGTGGGTGGCTTGAGCGTCTGCTCGACGCCCGACAGGCTCACTCGATGTCATGGCGGAACCGATCGTCAAGGAGCGCAACGACCTCGCCCGGCTCGCCGAGGAGCAGGCGGCGCTGCGGCGCGTCTCCACGCTCGCGTTAGCCACCGCGATCGCAAACGCCGAGAGCCGCGCGGCGCTCGCCCGGCTGGCCGAGGAGCAGGCCTCGCTGCGGCGGGTGGCGACGCTCGTGGCGCATGGCGCGTCACCAGAGGAGCTGATCACGGCCGTGACCGAGGAGGTCGGGCACGTGCTTCCCGTCGATCGCGCGAGCATGGGGCGCTACAGGTCCGACGGCACGGTGACGATCCTCGCCGACTGGAACCGGACGGGCCCCTCATCGCCGACGCCCAGCCGCTGGGCTCTCGGGGGCAGGAACGTGCCCACGCTCGTCGCCCAGACCCGCCGTCCCGCTCGGATGGACAGCCACGCCGAGGCATCTGGCTCGATCGGCCTCGCCGCCCGCGAGCGGGGGGTGGGCTCGTCGGCGGGGACGCCGATCATCGTCGAGGGGCGCCTGTGGGGCCTGATGAGCGCCGGCTCGAACCTGCAGCGAGCGCTGCCCGCGGACATCGAGGCGCGCCTCGCGTCCTTCACGGAGCTGCTGGCGACGGCGATCGCCAATGCGCAGAGCCGCGCCGAGCTGGCCGCGTCGCGCGCGCGGATCGCGGCCGCCGCCGATGAGACCCGGCGCCAGATCGAGCGCGACCTGCACGACGGCACCCAGCAGCGGCTCGTCTCGCTCGGGCTGAAGCTGCGAGCGGCGCAGGCAGCGATTCCGCCGCAGCTCGGTGAGCTGAACGACGAGCTCGCGCAGGTGGCCAGCGGACTCGCCAGCGTGCAGGACGAGCTGCGCGAGATCGCACACGGGATCCACCCGGCGATCCTCGCCCAGGGCGGCCTCAGGCCGGCGCTGAAGACACTCGCCCGCCGCTCGGTGATCCCGGTCGAGCTCGACGTCGGAGTCGACGCGCGCCTGCCAGAGCGCATCGAGGTAGCCGTCTACTACATCGTCTCGGAGGCGCTCACGAACGCCGCCAAGCACGCGCGCGCCTCGCTCATCGACATTCACGTGCGGGCGCACGGCGACGCCCTCGACCTCCACGTCCGCGACAATGGCGCCGGTGGAGCCGACCCCGCCCGAGGCTCCGGCCTGCTCGGCATGAGAGACCGCGTGGAGACGCTCGCCGGCACGATCGGCATCGACAGCCCCGCCGGCGCGGGGACCTCCCTGCACGTCGAGCTCCCGCTCGCTGGCTGAGCCCCGGTCGCGCTGGCCGTTGCCGGCGGCGCCATGCCAGCTAGCGGTAACGCCGGCGCTCATGCTGGCGGGGATCACAGATGGACGGTGGCAGCGATGAAATCGGCGCGTGCGCGCGCGATCGTTTCGTGAAGCACGGAGAACGCGCGTGTCGGCCCGGCCGAGGCGATGTTGTTGGTCGCCCGCGCCTGGCGCTCACCCGACCCGAAAGGCGACCGATGAGTGACGATGACAAAGCCGGGTGGGGCGAGTTCTTCGGCATCGTCACCACGTTCGCGATCGGAGCGGCGCTCGTGCTCGCGGTCGGCGTGGGCATCCTGATCGGCTACTACGCGATCGGCTCCGGCGGGAGCAGCTCTCACAACGTGACGGTCGCGCAGGCGCCGACGAGGTCGGGCGCGCACGCGATCGACGCGGCCGACGAAATCCCAGTCGCCCCCGCGTTCACCCCCGCGGAACTGGCGGCTTTCCCCACGACCAACTGGATCACGCCTCCGGGTGGGACGCTGGGCGACCGCTACTCGGCGTTGACGCAGATCAACGCGTCGAACGCCTCGCAGCTGAAAGGCGACTGGCTGACGGCGCTGAACGGCAGCGGCACGCTCGAGAAGTACTCGCAGGAGGCCTCGGCGGTGGAGTACGACGGCGTGATCTACACGGCCACGGGAGCCGACGACGTGTTCGCGATCTCCGCGGCCACCGGCAAGATCCTGTGGGAGACCAAGGCCAACGTTCCGGCGTCGACCGCGACGTCTGTGTGCTGTGGGTGGGACAACCGCGGCGTGGCGCTCGGCGACGGCATGCTCTTCACCAGCATCCTCGACGGCTATGTCGAGGCGCTCAGCCAGAAGACCGGCGAAGTGCTGTGGAAAACAGCGATCGCTCCTGTCACCAGCGGATGGACGGTCACGATGGCGCCGCTGTACGAGGACGGCATGGTCATCATCGGCCCTGTCGGCGCCGAGTACGGCGTGCGCGGCTTCATCTCCGCCTACAACGCGACGACGGGCCAGCTGGTGTGGAAGCACTACAACATCCCCGGTCCCGGCGAACCCGGCCACAGCAGCTGGCCGAGCGACAACAACCTGTGGGAACACGGTGGCGCGACGACATGGAACACGCCGACGTTCGACCCCAAACTCGGCCTGATGTACTACTCGACCGGCAACTCGGGCGAGGACTTCGAAGGCAAGGAACGTGCAGGTGACGATCTGTACTCCTCCACGATCATCGCGCTGAACATCAAGACCGGAAACATGGCCTGGTATTACCAGACGGTTCACCACGACATCTGGGACTTCGACGACCCGAGCCCGACGGTGCTGATGAACGTCGAAGTGAACGGCAAAATGGAAGAAGGGATCGCCGAGCCGAGCAAGACCGGCTACGTGTAC
>Ga0210390_10000413_pt1 | contig 46890 bp, 63 predicted proteins | sample IncBWH11OmetaG_FD_161050 | JGI IMG/M metagenome (GOLD analysis project Ga0210390, IMG submission 161050) | Forest soil microbial communities from Barre Woods Harvard Forest LTER site, Petersham, Massachusetts, United States - Inc-BW-H-11-O ... | reverse complement strand
TCACTCCAACCACGGTAAGCAACCCAACGCCCTACATTCTCGGAACCTGCGTGATTACGGCTACATTCAGCCATGCGCATGGAGTGGGCGAGTTGATTACATCTGGCGATGGTGGACTTTCGGTTGCAGCGACGGCTGCGGCTGGTCCTGGTGCCGGTCTGGTGATTGTCGATGCTGCATGGGGTTCGCTGGTAGGAGCAACACTGTCTCATGCCGGCATGAACACAGCGATTACCGGTTACAACTCGGTCAGCGCGAATGTAACGTTGCTCGACTGGAGCGGATTTACCGGAGCGCTGAGTTACAACGCAGCCAGCGGGAGTGCTTACGCATCGACAACGCACGTCCTCTACTAAGGTGCCGCGATGCCGAGCGTATCGAAGGCGCAGCAGAAGGCTATGGCCATAGCAGAGCATGACCCGGGGAAGCTGTACAAGCGGAACCGGGGATTGCTTGGCATGAACCACCAGCAATTGCATGATTTTGCGGCGACTGACACCAAAGACTTGCCGCAAAAGAAGACGGGAGTTCTACGCCGGTTGGCGGGATCGATGAGGCGATAATGGGACTACTCACCGCAAAGAAACGTAATGCATTGCCGTCCAGCACCTTCGCTGGTCCCGCCCGCAGCTACCCGATCAATGATCCGAATCATGCTCGCAATGCGCTTTCTAGAGTCTCCCAGTTTGGATCGCCTTCGCTCAAGGCTGAGGTTCGCGCAAAGGTTCATGCGAAGTATCCCGATATCGGCAAGAAGAAAAAGCGGGGTATGCTGGGATGATTGAAGATATCTCGGATGAGGATTGGGAAGCTCGCCAGCGTCTTTTTATGGTGAAAGAGCAAATCGATTCCGCGCATGCGGGCAAGTTCGATATTGCCTGCCCGTACTGTCAGGCGTTCAACACACCGGGCAAAGAGTTTTGCTGCGATCTGCTGCGCAAGGCTGTGATTACGATTCTGATGGGACGCAGGCAGGGCATGATTGAGGCTGCGGGTAAATATGGCGACAACTAGCCCACTGGAAGATCTAGGCATCGAGAACCCGGAAGATGAACAGTTACCGGATGATGACTTTGGCGGCGATGGGATGCCGAAACTTCCTGAAGACAAGCAGGTAATCCTAAAGGATCTGCTTAAGAAAGCGCTGCAAAGAGAGATTTACAGCCGCAGAACCGAGGTGATCGATGCCCGGTTGCAGCGGTTTTATTCGCGTTCGGTGCAATATATCTACTGGAACTGGTCTACCGGCATGTTTGCGCCATTGATGCAGGGTGGAGCGAACAATTCCGCCGATCAGGAAAGGTATTGCGAAGTTTATGACATCTACTCTGCTTTCCTTCGCACACTGGTTGCTGCACTCAGCCAGAATCCTCTGGCAGCACACATGGTTCCCCGTACTCCTAAGCGTACTGTTGATATTGCTGCAGCTGAGGCTGCTGAATACTACCGAAATCGAATCGAGCAAATCAACGAAGTAAAGCAGTTACAGGTAGATTTGGCACGCTTTTTCTGCACGGATGGCCGTGTTGTGGGGATGGTGGTCAAGAAAGATCCAGATCCCAGGTACGGCATGGATGCCAATGGCGATCCGGTTGGCGCAGAGATCATTGAACTGGACGGAATCCTTGAGTGGAAGGTTCCGATTACGCAGAGTTGCATGGAACATTGGCCATATGCGGTCAGAAGCAAGGAATTGGAACTGGAATTTGCTCAGGATAAGTACCCGGAGTGCGTTGATGATGAAGGCGACTCAAAGATTATCACTGGCTCAGCGTCCGCTGGTGAGTCGGCCTACGAACGAATGGCACGACTCGGTGTTTTGCAGGGGACTAAACTACTCACTGCTACAGGAGAGACTTGGGAGCACCTTGTCACCGAACATATCGGATTCTTTCGGCCCAGTTTCTACCGGGCTGCCGCAAAAGAGAACCGGGACTGGCTGAAAGAGACTTTTCCCAATGGATTGAAGCTTGTAGTTACCGGAAATGCCTATTGCGGTGCCTGGGACTGCAAGATGGACGATTATCTGGACGTTGGCCACTGCAAGCCGGGCGATGGACAGAACCGCACATCACTTTTGAAGGCGATGGTACCGATTCAGGATGCATTCAACGATCTGTGGAACCTTCAGAAAGAGATTTTCGAGTATTGCATCCCGGAAAAGTGGCTGGACAAGGAAACTTACGATCTTGTAGCGCAGCAAGAGCATAGATCGGAGCCGGGAAACTCGAATCCGGTCGTTTTGCAGCCCGGAGAAGACATTCGCACGAAGATTTTCGTTGAAGGGAACATTGAAGTACCCGCAACGATGATTAATGCGATGGATCAGCTCTCTGGAGCGCTCGCCCAGCTCATTACGGCAGCTTTGCCATCGCTGATGGGTACGGCAGACGAGCATAACGAGACAAAAGGCGGAATCGCGATGATGCGCGAGCAAGCCCTTGGTCAGATGGGCATTGCGTGGGGCGCATCGCAGAATTTGCTTGGAAAACTCGAAGAATTAGCGGTCAGAATGGCCGGCAGGGAGCAGCCGGGTGATACCAAGCTGGCAATCACGATTCCTGGTGGAAATACCGCTCCAGATTCGGTCAAAGACATTGAAATCTCCGAATTGAATGCTGGGGACTTCTGTTATGAGGTAGACGACTCGTTCCCCGATACCCGGGCGATGCGGAGAGCGGTATTCAACTCGCTTTTGGCGATGAGTGAGAAATCTCCCACTTTGCAGGCAATTCTTGCGTTACCTGAGAATCAGGCACTCTTCAAAGAGATGGTTGACCCTGATCTTGAGATTCCTGGGGCTGATGCGCGGTTACAACAGAAGCGCGAGATTGACCAACTCTTGAAATCGGCTCCTATCCCTCCCAGTCCACAACAGATCCAGCAAGCGGTACAGGGATTGGCGCAAAAGGCCTTGGCGAGTATGCAGCCGGGCCAGCCGCCGCCTCCTCCCCCGCCGCCGCAGGTAATGATGCAGATTACCCAGTCTTTGACGCAGCCTTCGGTTCCGATCGACGCGGAATGGGACTTCAACGAACTGCATCTTGAGGAAATCAAGGATTGGCTGGCGAGTAACGAATGCTATGAAGAACTGCAGAAAGGTAATCAGGCTGGTGTGCAGAATGTGAAGCTACATGGCGATTTGCACAAGAAAGCTATTGCAGCCCAGACACCTCCGCCACAGCAAAAGCCTCCGAGTGAGAGCATCAACTTCGCGGATCTGCCGGATGCAGGAAAAATTCAGTTAGCGGCCAAGGGTGGTATTACACTAAGCCCACAAGACATACAGGCCGCAGACTTGAAGAAACAAGCAGAGCAAGCTTTGAAACCGAAAGGACCATCCAATGCCTGAAGGCGCAGTCATGGACGCACCTGTAGCAGCCCCGGCAGCAACATCTGAGAGCGTGTCAAGCGACATATCTTCGCACGGTAGTACCACGGAAGGTACATCTGCGGTAGATACTGGCGTTGACCCGGGAGTTGAGACACAGACCGAAGGCGATCAGCAACCAAAGGTTGGCGGCAAAGCTGATCTCGGGACATTCATCAAGGATGCCGCTAAGCGTGAGGCTTTGAAGGCGATTGATCCATCGTTGCCGGGGTTGATTCGCGATGCTGCTTTTGGTGCGCAGCAGGTGAGGAAGGAATTTCCTGCTGGGGGGCTGAAAGAGGCTATCGAGTACCGCGACACCGTAAAGCAGATGGGCGGTGTGCAGGGGATTCAGGAGACGAAGCAGTATCTCGACAATTACGACAATTTGGATCAGCTCTACACCGAGGGAAAGCCTGAGTTTGTGCAACAGATTGCGCAAGGCGATCCCGAGGCTTTTGAGCGCATGGTTCCGCTGGCGATTGAGCAGTTTTCTAAGCAAAGCCCGGAAGCGTATCAGCATGTGATGTCCAAGGTGCTGGTGGCTACGCTCGATGGAGCCAAGTTCTCCGATAAACTGCGGGCCGTTTATGCGGCAACGCAAGATCCTGCCGCAAAAGCCGCTTTGGAGGAGATGTACAACTCCATCGAGGGATATAAGGAACTGGCATCGAAGATTCCCGAAAAGAAGATCAATCCAGAGTTTCAGAAGCTTGAGCAGGAAAAGCAGGCTTGGGCGGAGCAGAAAACCAAGCAAATCGAATCTAGCGTCAACCGCCAGTCAACTCAGTACCGTGATTCCATGATTGCAAAGGAGTTGAAGCCTTTTGCGAAGTGGGAAGAACTGGACGATGATCGCAAATCGGCGGTAATCCGTGAATTCAAGGCGCGGTCGGGAAAGATCGCCAACGCCGATGAATCGTTCAAGTCCACACGGTTGCGTTACCTCCAAAACGGAGATGAGGAAGGTTTAGCCAAACTTGAGCGGCAATTCCTTGACCAGCATGGGCCGCAGATCATTCCCCGCGTCGCAAAGCTGTTTTGGTCGAATCCCAGCAAGCCTGCTCCTAAGAACGATCAGCCACAGCCAAATGGAAACGGTAAGCCGGCTACACCCAAAGGGTTTCAGTTTGTAAAGTCGATGCCGGGGCCGAATGAAATTCGCCGTGGCGTTGGCGGAACGACCCGAGATATGCTCATGGCGAACCAAGCCATTCTTAATGATGGCCGTAAAGTTCAGTGGGCATGATAGAGTATGTTTCAAATCTCTGAATCCATACGGGTAGCAACCGGACATAGCTGAGGACGAAGAGACGAAAACCGTTGTGTTGTAAACATCGATGTGTCTTTCACGCGGCACTACCATGCTGACCCAAAGGCGACACGAGATGAAATCTCATTAGTGAGGTATCACCGTGGCCTCTGGCAACGTGGCACAAACTCTTGCACTTCAGCATGAGAAGGTTCGTCCCCAGCTTTCCCTTCTCTATCAGCTTGACGCGACGCTGTGGAACGAAATCAAGTCCCGCACCGACATTGAAGTAGTTTCTTCGCGTCCCACCCGCGTTCCCCTTGAGCTGCTGGCTGGTGGAACCTTTACCTCAAACTCTCCTGATGGAAACGATCTCGGCACCGGATCTGCTCCGACCACCGATTTCATGCAACTGGTTCCGACCTACTTTTTCCAGTGCTCGCAGTGGACGAAGCAGGCTGAAATCAGCACCAACTCCGATGAAAAGGCGATTGAAGATTACTCCAAGCTGCTGATGAAGCGGGCAATGGAGAACTTCAATACCTACATGGAGGCGGTATTCACTCAAGGTGACGGTTCGAACACGCTCGATACCGTTGTTTCCACTTCCACCAACGCCATTGTCGTCAACAACGCCAACCAGTTTCAGGATTCTCAGCCAATCGATGTCTGGTCGGCGCTCTCTGGGACGTTTCGTGGCACGTTCGTCGTGCAGTCAGTCGATGCGGCAAACAAGACACTGTGGGGAACCGGAGCAATCCCGACCGGCACGACTGCGGGTGACTTGCTGCTGGTTCGCGGCTCTGCCGGCGTTGCTAACTCTGGGTTGTTCGGCCTGTTTACCTATCAGCTCTCCTCGAATTCGGGGACAGTTGCCGGGTTGAGCCGGTCTGCCTACCCTGGAAAGCTGACAACTCCTTATGTCAACGGTGGCGGGTTTTCGCTGACACCTTCCGAGGCTCGCCGGATGCGGGCGCAGATTCAAATTGCGATTGGTGCATTGAAGCCAAACGAGCTTGATCTGCAGTTCAACATGGGGCCGGACATGATGGCCGCATGGGAGAATGTCGGGCTGGTGGTTTCAACCGTCATTCAGAACCAGTTGAAGGGCGATGCTTCCGAGGACATGCTGAAAAAGCATACACCTAAAACCTTTATGGGCTATCCCATTATTGGCGAAGGTGAGGGCAACATCCACGCGAAGCAGGGCCGTATTGATGGAATCTGCCTCAAGGAGTGGTTCCGCTGCGAAAACCAGCCGATTGACTACTACGAAGTTGGGGGACAAACAATCTTCCCGGCTTATGGTGCTTCGGGAGGTTTGGCTGCATCGAGCTTCTTCTATCTCTGGACTGGTGTGCAGATCGGCATGGAGAATGTCCGCGCCGGCGTGTACATCGACACCGTTGCAATTCCGACTGGATACTGATGAAGACACCGCAGCACTTGCCTCTCCCGATGGAACGGTATGGCCTGAAAAATGGCCATGCCGCCTTTCGGGTTGTGTGGTCCGATTCACGGACCTATCTGGTAGGCAACGATGAAGGATTCAAGGAATTGCCGCTCTACGACTTCCATGCGTGGGTTCTCGAAAAGTACCTAACGGCTGAGGAGTTTGCGGGAAGCAAGAAATCGTGGGATTTGAAGGAAATGGGCGGCGCGAGGCTTGGTCCTTACCCATCCCAGGGGGAATGGGAGTTTTGCTATCAGTTTCCCTTCACTCCTACGGATTCGATGATTGATGTGTGGGTTAGAGCAAATGGAGCAAGTATCGCTTTGACTCCGCAGCAGAGAAAAGATTCGATTATGCAGCCGATGTTGGACAGGAAAGCGCGTAATCACAAGCGGGTGGACGATGTATTTGATGAAGCAATGCATGGGTTCAGGAATGGCCGCAGCCGACTGGTGGGACCGGGGCATGAACCGATTCATTTGAAACGCACGAAACGCAGAGATGACATGAAGCTGAAACTCTCTGCGGAAGATTTGGGAATGCCCTTAGACGACAACAGTTTCTTTACCGGAGGACGAAATGCCACTGAACGTACAGGACGCAGCCAAAGCAGTTAACGCCGAGGCGCAAAAGCGCAATTCCAAGATTGTCGATCAGGTTCCAGCTCTGATTAACAAATTGGCAGCGGAGCACCGAATCTACATCTTCAACGTTGGCTCCGTGCCGCACTCACGGAATCTTGGCAGTCTGGGGAACTACTATGTTCCTCCCCGGAGCGAAGGTCAGCGGGTTGGTGAACCTTGCATCATCGATGGTATGGTGCGCGAGACGATCACCAACGATATGAACAAGATGGATAATCGGTTTGAGGAAGGTTTGCAGGTTGCCCACGATGTGATGTTTATCGGACGTGGCTATACCCCGGACCTCAACCGTGAGAACTACGGCCTGTTTATTCATGATGGTCCGGTAGCGCCGCCCGACAAGATCGCCAAGGCTGAGAAAAAGTGGCACAAGCATCTGAGCGACTTGATTGCTAAGGCCGACAACCTTGAAAAGTCGAATAAGCGGGAAGAGATCTCGAATAACCCGATCTTTGCGCTGGCGGCTGCGGAGTTGGGCATTACTCGTCCATGGTGCTCTGAGTCGAAGCAAATGGCCGAATGCCCTTCGTGCGGAGAGAGTATCAATCAAGGCTCCGCGATCTGCCGTCATTGCGATGCGACGCTCGATGAAGAGAAGGCGCGGAAGTACTTTCCCAAGCGGTTTCAGGAAGATAAGCGTGGTCCCGGTCGTCCAGTAGGAAGCTAAATGCCGATTATTCCGCCGCCGACTCCGACTGTACCGTTTGATACAGCGGACACGATTCTGAATCTTGCGAGAGCGCGTCTCAATGACACGATTCTCTCAGCGGCGGGTAATCTGCTGGCCGATACGCAGAACTACACCTTTACGCTCCTCAACGGAGCATGGAGGCATCTGCAGGAAGATCTGGCGAATGCAGGAACTTGCGCACTGATTCAGGAAGTGGTATTGCAGGGGTTTCCGGTAGTCGGTTCCACCGATCCATCTTCGCAAGCGTTTCTGAATCAGCAATATTACTTCGATGGGCAAAACTACTGGATCCCTCCCGATGTTGGGTTGTTGCCACAAGACTTGATTCTTCCGCTACGGATCTGGGAAAGGCAGACGCAGACGAACCAGATTTTTACTCAAGTCTCACCAACCAATGACGGATTGCCGGATCTGGTGAAGACGAACCGAAACCGGGTGTACGAGTGGCGGAATAACTCGATTTACATGCCTGGAGCAAATATCGTTGTCGATTTCAGGATCAGATACGCCTCCTATCTTCCTGATATCGCTGCAAACGGGACAGCGCAAGTGCCCATTCTTCGCTGTTCCGATGCTTTAGCGCATTATGTCTGTGCGGAGTTTGCTTACTCCCGAGGTTCACCGGAGGCAGTTGGGGTAGGCAATAGCTTTATGGGCATGGGACAAGCAGCCATGAAGCGAATGTTGAACCGTGAGGCTCGACAGCAGCAAAGAGGAAACCATCGCAAGATCGGATATTCCAAGGGCCGACACTGGGGATGGGGTAATTGGTAGCGTGCGCTATCTAAGGAGATCACCATGGCAGCAGTAGTCGCAACCGTCACAAACGTTGACTCGACACGAGATACCTTCGTTGTCTATGGAACCATCACTCTCACCGGAAGCTATCCCGCATCTTCGACTGGCGATACCCTTTCGTTCAAGGGATTCGATCAGATCAAGTCCAGCTCGCCGCCTTTGTGGGTGGATGTTGTGGAACAGCCGGCGACGCCTTCAGCAACAGCACCTTCCGGGATTGTGTGGCAGTTCGCTCCCGGAACGACACAAGCCAACGGTAAATTGCTGGCTATGACCACAGGTGCGGCGGCGGGCGATGGTCTTCAGCAGCTTGGCAACGTCACCTATGCCTCAGTCAATGCGGCTAACCTTGTATTCCGGGCAACGTTCAACAAGTTCATCTAAATGGCGATCAATGCTCTCGGGTCTGTCGATGTGCCTTTGTCTCTGTTTTCTTCACTGGATACGGAGCTATCGCCGTCTGACATTCCCGAGGGCATTTCCCCCGACAATCAAGATGTCGTTTTCACTCCAGGAACCGTATCGACAAGGCCGGCGCTGCAGAAGATCTTTACCTCTGCGCTCGATGCGGGGCAGGTCGTCTATGAGAAAAGCTTTCAGACGCCTAACGGAAACATAAAGAACCTCTACCTCACCTCTGCGGGCAACATGTACGTCGAGGATCTAACCGTATCCCCGGGAACGGCGACTTTGTTGTTTACGACTCTGGCGACTCGGGCGGAATCAGTGACAGCGTTTGGCCGGGAATACATAGCTCTCTCGAACGGGGTTCATGGTTACGATATCCCGCTGCAATACGACGGCACAAACGTCTACAGAGTGACCCAGGATGGCCCAGGAACGCCTCCCACGGTTTCCAGCACTATTATCCCTTCAGGTCCGCTATTCGTTAGTTCTGGAGTCACTGGATCAATTGTTTCGATCACTTCCACAGACTCTCATCTGCTGCCGTTTCACGGCGGTGTGGTCTGGCTGAGCTTTACGGTCACTTTGTCAGCACCGGTAACGTATAACCCGGCTGTGAGTGTGGTCATCTCGGGAAATACCGGGTTTTTCAATGGCACATGGACAATTGAGACGATCATTTCTCCAACGCAGTTTAAAGTCTCTTACTATCAGACATCGAGCGATACGGGAACAGGTGGAACTGCTGTCCAGCCCGGAGTGTCGATCATTCGGGCAAGCAACACGGTAACGGCTTATTCCACCGCTGCGGCTAACTTTCAGGTTGGCTATCAGGCGCAGATTTCCGGCATCACGGCAACACAGGTTGGCGGTGGAATTGCCTCTATCGTTATCGACAATGAAGATAATCCGGGTATTGCCACGGTAACGACCAACACCGCGCATGGTCTGTTGCCGCTCAATAACGTAACCATCAACAATGTCCCAAATACCGTGGTTGGAACCTCCATCGTCAACATTGTTACGATATCCGATATTTCTACCGTAACAACTAGCACTCCGCATGGACTTTCGGTAGGGTCGGAAGTGCTAGTACAATCTACTGGAGGGCCGTTTGTTATCTTCACGGTTCAGACTGTGCCCTCACCAACCACCTTTACCTATGCGGAAGTCAAGGCCAACGCAACCCTGACCGGTGGCACTGTGGAGTATTACTGGCCGCTGGCATCGTCCGATCCTGCAGCCAACTTCTTTCAGGTAGTTGAGGCTCCGACTGCTACAACTTTTACTGTGGCCATTAGTTACCCCGATGGTACTTGGTCGGGTGGCGATGTCAGTTTTTCATGGGATGGAACATTTTATGTTACGGCGGTTGATCCTAACGGGACGTGGATTCAGTACCAGCAGTATGGTCCTAACGCCAGCTCTACCGATATTGGGACGCTGACACCGGTCGGTCAGATCACCCCCGGAGTGCATCAGTTACAGGTTTTGTTTCTGACGGCGACCAATGCAATCACAGAACCATCGCCTCCGGTCACTTTTACCGCGAATGGCGGTCAATATCTGACGGTCAGCAACATCCCTCTGGGACCGCCGAATGTGATTGCGCGAATCCTCGCTTTGACCGGTGCTGGGGGAGCATATTTCTTCTATCTTCCCGTTCCGGCGCAAGTCAACGGCCAAGTAGTTTCAACGGCAACTCAGTTGAACGACAATACGACTCGAACGACAATTCTCGATATCTCTGACAACACGCTTTATACCGGTATTGGAATATCGGTTCCCGGCAACAATCTGGTGGAACAAGTCGTCTTGGGTCCATGTGCAGGATTTTTCACATATTCAAGCCGTCTGGTTGCGTGGGGGGATTACAACAAGGTTGAGAATCTGCTGAATATGGGGTTCGATGGCGGATATTTAGATCCGTCACTTCCTATCGCTCCTACCGGATGGACTTTAGTCACTACTGGCGGAGGGTTAATCAATACCCGATTTAGCGGTATGGGATGGCAGATCAACACCGGAACGGGTACAGGTCAACTCAGCCAATCGTTTTGGCAGGATGCCTACAGCGACTCGATTGCGCTTCCAAACACTGCCTATTCCATTCGTGTCTATCTTGTAGGCGCGGGAACCTTTGTTGCTACCTTGACAAGCGCGACCACGGCCTTTGCTTCGACGGCAACCATAACTTTTACGGGTACAGGATGGTATACCGCGAACTTCAGCGCTTCGACACCGACAACCATCCCAGCAGATCTTCTGCTATCGATCAAAGGCACTTCAGGCACGTTTACAGTAGACGAAATATCGATCTATTACACTGCTCAGTCTTTCAACGATACCGAGGCGAAATTTAGCTACGAGGATAATCCTGAAGGGGTTGATGGGCTCACAGGGATAGCCGGGCCGGAAGACGATAACACCGCGATCCGCAACTGGGGAGTGATCCGCGACACATTGAACTGCGTTACCGGTGGTTCCCTGCATGAAACCATCGATAACGGGACAACGGAACCCTCCGAGTGGGGGTTCCGCCATGTAGCCGATAATTGTGGGGCATGGTCTATTTCCTCGATTGCCAGAAACGTTCAGGGAATCGGATCTTCGGGTAAAGAGTGGATGGCGTGGGGTGGACCGGACGGAGCCCAGATCTTTACAGGACAGCAGCCCATGAAGATTTCGCAGGAGATTGAATCGATATGGGAGAATACCGACGAATCGCTGGCCGCTCTTGCCTGGGCAGCTAACGATCAGATCAGCAAACGCTGTTTCTTTGGCCTGCCTGTTGGAAGTTCGATGCAACTGCTGGTCCTTGACTACCGGAACTTAGACGGGGAGGGTATTGCTTCCTCCCCTCCGGTCCATATCTCATTTACCGGCAAGATGATTGCTTCCGATCTGACAAGGAAATGGACGCGTTGGAGCGTTCCATTGCAGTCGGGCGCACTAATGTACCGTCCCGGTGATGCTTTAGGCGCTCCGCAGATCGTCTTTGGCGGAACGAATGCCTACACACTCAATTCGGCTAAATATACGGATGACGATTACGGGCAAATCTTTAGCTACTATACGACTTACTTCTTTGTATCGCACGAGATGGAGCAGGCTCTACAGGTTGGAAGCCATAGAAAACTTTACACTTACATCACGGCCTACATTGAAGGAAGCGGGATGTTCAACATCACTCCTTTGGGAGCGACGTTATCAAATCTCTTTCCATCGACGCTCAATCTGGCGTTGAATGCCGATCAGCCGTTCGATCTTGAATCAGGGTTGAATGTAGAGACGAGCCGATGCGCCTTTAAGATTCAGGTATTGCCGCTGCTGGGGCAGACAGATGCTTACTTCAGTCTGCAAAAGCTGGTTGTCAACATGATGCCTTCACCGTGGGCCAAGGTTCGCGGATCCGTTTCGGGGAGTTTCTGATGAATATCAGGAACATCCCGTATATCAGAACGATTCCTGTCTGGGGAGAGCGGGTTGCTGAGGCATTTTCTGATATCCAGCAAGCCATCAGAAATGTGTCGCAACAAGCAAATCTTAATCCAGCGGGAACCGATCAGGCTCCGCCTCCGCAGATCAATGCTCTGAAAGTCGTTGTCAATGGCGGAGTTGCGCATGTTCAGATCACCGATAACAACCAGATTTATCGTGGGATCAATTACCACGTGCAGTATGGAACGGATCAGGGACTTTCCGCTCCGGTGACACATCACATGGGGCCATCCCGAGATGCGCGAATCCCAGTAGGAATACAGCCCTTGTGGTGGAGAGCTTATTCCGACTACCCCACGTCTTCCCCAAGTGCTCCGGTTTACCACCCCATGACCACTTCAACGGGGACTAACCCTCCTCCTGTGCCACCTGGGCAGGGATCGGGTACTGGAACACCGGGGCAGATTTCAGGTTTCGGCATCATCCCATTTCGCGGTACGAATCCGCCCAAACGCCAATGAATATTCGCTCCATCTCGAATGCCGATAAAGACGCTATTGAGGCGATCTACGCCAAGCAGCCGGCCAAATATGGTTTGCCGGACAAGATGATTTCTGGTTTTGCGGTCATTGATGAGGATGACAAGCCGAGGATCTGCCTGATGGCGCGGGAGACGGTAGAGATTTATGCGGTGTTCGATCCTACATTTGAGACACCGGCATGGAGGATGATTGCGCTGGAGTTACTTATTGCAGAGCTAAAAAAGGATGTTTTTGCTCTCGGCTATAATGACGGGTATTGTTTCATTGCAGATGATGTGCCAAAGAGTTACATCCGCAGGCTCATGAACTTAGGGGCGCGGAAGATGGTGGTGACGTGTTTGCACTTTCTCAAGGGTGAAATCTAATGGGTGGACACTCAGGAATCAAGGGTGATCTGTTATCAAACAGCGGCACCGCCAATAACCTTTCGAATCAGTATTCTGCGAATGCTTTAGGGATTGAGTCTTCTCTGCAGCCTCAATTGCAGGCGGAAGCGACCAACCCGCAAGGATATAGCCCAGCGACTATGGGAGCAATGACGACTGCGGCAGAGCAGACGGCGGGCGGTGGAGCTGCGGCGGGAGTAGGTGAAGCTGGACTGAGAGCTAATCGAACAAGGAATATTGGATCAGGACAGGCCGCCAGCGCTGCGGCTGATCGCGGGGCAAGTCAGGATTTGAGCCAGATCAACGCTGGTCTGCAAGTAAAGAATGCCGATCTCAAGGCGAAACAGCAACAGGAAGGTCTGGCGGGTGAAGGCGCATTGTACGGAGAGGATGTAGGCGCTGGGGAAAATGCGCTGGGGCTGTCTACCGGAGCATTGAAGGATGCGGGAAGCCTGAGCAATTTCTGGCAGCAATTGATGTTGCAGGGCGTGGCCAGCGGTGGACAAGTGGCGGCGGCGGCAGCAGGAAAGGAATAAATGGCTGATCCGATGGACGATGAGGACGAACTCCGAAAGCAACTGATTGCTGCGCCCCAGCCGTGGCATCCCGGCCTGTCGTTGCCCGGAGTTGTCCCGCCAAAGGCTGCTCCCGATGCTCCGCCGATGGGTACGGTATCGAAGATGGCGAATCCCGTTCCTGCGGTTGGTTCGCCTCAGATGCCAGCTATCACTGCTCCACGTGGAACAACGCAGGGCGATCAGGCAGAGCTTTCGCGCAAGCTTTCGACCGGAAGTGGGATTTCGCAGATCCACAACAAGATTGAAAACTCCAGTTTTGGCCAGAATCATCCTACTCTGGGAAAGATTTTAGGCTATGGTGCGCAGGGAATTGCGACGTTGGGTGATACTGCCTTGAGTGCAGTTGCGCCTTCTCTGGCGATTAACTTGCCTGGAACGCAATATCACCACATGATGGGGATTCATCAGGATCAGCGGCAGGTTGGGCAGGATGTAGCTGAAGACGAAAAGCAGGCTCAGACCGGATTGACGCAGGCGCAGACGGGCCATGTGAATGAAGAGACTGCGGAGATGCCGCAGAAATCTGCGGATACCCACGCTCTCACGCAGGCGGAAATTGAGAAGGATACCAAGGCAAAGAAGGATTCCTTGCTCCAGATGCATGCGGATGCGGTGCAGAATGCGATTCAGGAGGACCGCGATCCACAGCAAGATCCAAATGTGCAAAGATTTGCGGACGCTATTACATCGATTCAACCGGGGGAGAACAAGGAAGCCGGCGCTCCTAAAGTGATTCAGGTTGAAGTTGGTGGAAAGCCTCATAACATGGCTTGGAATCCCGCAACGAAAAAGTACGATTCCGACCAAGGTCCGACCGGAGAGAAGCCAACGCAGGCACCCGGAATCACCATGATCGTGCCGAATGGTCAGGGAGGCGGGACGGTAGAACGTCTCACCGCTGGGCAGACGGTTGCTCCGGGAGCGCAGACGGCTGCAGGCGTGAACTCGCTGAATACCCCGACTACTCAAATGAGGAATGTTGGGGCGCAAGCTTCTCTAGTGCATGAACAAACTCCGATGATGCTACAGGAGATTGATCGCCTCGCGCCTCTTCTTGGTCCTGTGGCCGGTCGATGGAACGAATTTATGCAGGGCAAAGTTGGCATGGATAATCCTGATATGGCGGGACTTCGCTCTGATCTGTTGATGTATTCCAGCGCGGTTGCGTTGATGCACGCCAGAGGACGGTTACCTGAGAATCTGCGGGAAGAGTTCGACCACGCAATCAACGCTCCAAAGCAAACCCCTGAAAACCTAAAAGCGGTTATCCAGCACATCGATCAGTGGACGACGCAGAACATGAACGCAATGCATCAGGGCGGCGGTGGTCAGGCCGGTCCTAAAGCCGGTGACGTAGAAGACGGATATAAGTTCAAGGGTGGCGATCCTAAAGTTCAATCGAACTGGGAGAAGGTGAAGTAATGGCTGGACCCTGGGATAAATACGCGCAGCCTGACGCCTCCTCCGCTCCTCCTCCTTGGGCGAAGTATGGCGGTGCGTCTGAATCGGTTGCTGGTGCTCCAGAAGGTGGGCCTCCGCAACTTCCTGCACATCCTCCAGCAGCCTTTGCTGCACCATCGACACAATACAATCCCGGTCCCGGAAAAGGAGGTTACCCGGAAGCGCTGCGTCCTGTCGGGAATATCGGCAGGACGGCGCTGAATGATTTCGTCTCGGCACCATCGCAATTCAAAGCAGCAGCGCAGCAATCGCCAAAGATGTCCATCGGTGACGCAGTGGGCGACTTAGTGGGCGGTCCTGCCTATAGGCCAGTAAAGAGTTTGATTCAATCGGCTAATCAGTCATATCAGGAGGGTGGACCCGAAAAAGCAGCTACCGATACAGCGGGGCATTTGCTCTCTTCTACGCTTGCAGGTGAGGCCGCTGGCGGTCTGGTGAAGGGTATTGATGCTATACCTCGCACTGGTCGCGCTGCGGCCAAATTTGACACATTAGGAGCGGCTTTAAAGGATCAACCGGTGACACTCGCCAACACTACGCCACATCTACAGAGAATTGCGGAGATTGATGCTACTGGGCCTTCTATGCCCGCGACGGCTAATAAACTGCTAAATCGTTCGCAGGCCACCTTTCCTATGAATTACCCCGAAGCTCGACTGTTTCAGGAGAACCTTTCCAACCCCTCCGTCCTGGAAAAGCAGGGGATCGGTGGGAGTATGAAGGGCGGTATCAAGCAGTTGAAAGGTGGGTTATTTGAGGACATCAAAAACGCTGCCGATACCAAAGGTATGGGTCAAGACTATGCAGACGCAATGAAAGAGTATCGCCGGGCCGCGATCCTGAAGGACGTAGCGAAAAACGGTGGCAAGATTGCGGTTCCGGCAGCAGTTGGTGGAGGAATAGCAGGTCATTATCTTCGGAAGCTGGTGGAATAAATGAAAAAGCCGCTGCTTTTCCTCTTTCTGGCTCCTTTGTGCATGGCTCAGGAAGTGCGCTATGACAACATGGCCTCCACTACCGGGAATCCTGTTTCCGGTGTGCCTGCACCTGCCGGCTCTCTTGTTCCCATCCTTGGAATCAGTAACGCTCAAATCAATGTCTGCACCGTAACTACACCTACACCTTGCATTACACCGCTTACTACATTCACGGACAATACCGGAGCTGCATCTTGCCCGACTGCTACACCGCTAACCCGTCCTAATGTGGTGGGGTGTTTTTCTACAGCAGATGCGGGCGGAAACTGGGGGATGTGGGTTCCCCCTGGTACTGCGTTTCAGTACATGATTACTACTACTTACGGGACGTTTGGCCCGTATTCAGCCAATGCTCCAGGCTCGTCTGGAGGTGGTGGCGGGGTATCTCCTCCAGCCTTTGCGGTGCAGTTTGCCAATGCTGCGGCTACAGGTTCACAGACTGACCCTACATTTACTTTCTATACGACACCGCATGCATTGGGTCTTGCCGCTGAAGTCATATCTCAAACCAACCCGGCCTACAGTTCTGTTACCGATCCTCTTGGTGGTGGATACTTCGCCAATGTCGCGAGTATCGCTCTCAACACTTCAGGAAATCCCGCACAAGGGCCTTCGTTCTCTAACTCCTACCAAGCTCTGGAGATGTCGGGCAATTGTCTTGCTCCCGGATGGGACATTGGAGGCAACGGACTATCTCCAATTGGCCCAGACTGGGCGACTTGCTTTGGCATCGTGGGGCAGACGAACAGTTACACTCCCGGAATCTTTCAGGGTGTCAACTTTACGATCAACGGCAATAAGGGTGGCGACGATCAGGCTGGCGGCTTTACGGTAAACTGCACCGGTGGAGATACGGACCCGGCTGCTGAAGGTTGCGCGGCACTTGGTCTGCATACAGTTCAACGTCCCGCTAGCTATTTCTTCTCTGGTACGGTTTCAGCAACAGGAGCGGCGGGAGCAACGACTGTAACCCTGACCTCTGGTGGCGCAGGACCGTTTGAGCCTACCAATGCCGTAATTTACGATACGCAGACTCCAGTGCTGTCGAACTTCCATGCAACCGGGGCGAACACAACCTATACGAACATGGGAGTTTTTTACTTCCCCGTAGACGCCTCACTGACGCAATCCACGCAGTGCTCCATGCTGGGAACGCTTTACGGAACGTGGACCGCCAACACGACTTACGCACTAGGAGCGCAGATCAACTACAGCGCGAATAGTTTGCGGTGGGTTGTGGTGCATGGTGGTACTTCAGGCGGTACGGTTCCAGCGGCCTTTTCTTCTCCGGTGCCGGGCGTTCCGGTTATAGACGGTGGTGTGACATGGATGTATGGCGGCCAAGTTGTACCTGGCATCATGCAGTCGATCAACCCGGCTTCGCCAACTCCCGTAACCGTTACTTTTGATTGCAATTACGGCGCTGGAACGGCTCTAGCCAATGACACATCTGGGACAGCATCATGGTTGGCTGGCGGGGAAGTCGAACGGGTCAAACTATCCAGCGTTAGCGGATTTACTGGTGGAGTGATAAGCGTTGGAGCTACCGGGCCTCCATTCGGAATGGGATGTCCCGATGGCGGTCATCTCGTCAATGCGACTGGTGGCGGGGGAACTGGGGCACAAGCTCTGATTGCTTGTTCCGCAGGTGTTCCTTACTACTTGTACGTTACGAATCCCGGAACAGGGTACACAAGCACTCCGACGTTTGCTATCGCGGGATATACAGGAACATTTTTCTCTGCGATCAGCACAAAGTTGCAGACCGCCGTCCTTACTCCACGTCTGCTCCACGGAGTTGCGCCAACGAATGCTTCAAGTTCCATCTGGCAGGGTGGCACGAACGGCTACTATACCTCTGGTCTATGGACGGCCAACGGATGGACCGATCAATATTCGTGCCCTGGATCGGTTGATTCTTCGCACTTAGCTTGCGAGTTTGTATCGGCTTCAAATCCCGTCCCCCCAAATACGCAATGGAGCACATGCGGAGCTGGAGTAACACTTACTGGGTTGACGACTACGGGAACCACAGTAACAGGCGGTTTGCCAACCAACATGTGCGGGCCTTACTATACCGGCATCGGTTCAACCGGCTCCTTCATCAAAACGGCGGTTCTCTCCTGCCCCGGTAACTCCTCCTACAACACCACTTCCGCCACAGTATTTACGATTGATCCAACTCGATTCATTTTGACGTGGAACCAAACCGGAGCTACTGGCACTTGCGCCTCTGCAACGATCTCCTATCCGCCTTCGGTGTTTGCAGCGAATCTCTACAAAGGCGTTGAAATTACCCAACCCTGCACTCAAGGAAGCACGACTACAAGCTGTCCGCTGGATGTCAATGACGTAACCTTCACTGCTGGCGATACCTACTCGACTGGCCCTAATCCTTCGATCTTCGGTTTCGGTATTCGCAATGTCTACCAGATCAATGGACCCGACGCGACGACCTCTACTGGTCCACTCAATATCGCCATGCAAGGTGGAGGCATCAACGGGACCAACGGCGGAGCTATCGGTATTGTCCTGCAAAATCTGAATCAGTTCGGAACTCCGAATGCCGGTTTATATTTCGACAATGGAGGTTCGTATCCTCCCCCACAAGGGATAAGTATTCAGGGTGCATGGGCTGATGTCATTCACACCGATCCAGCCCAGCCCGGATTCTCTACTATCGCAATTAACTGCCCGCTGGATGGTTGCGGAGATAACACGCACCAATCTTATCTAACCGGCATGGACGGTTTGCTTGCTGCGGAGTGGTGGCCCGAGGTTCGCGGATGGGCACTAACGAATGACAATAATTTCATAGTCCAGAATGGCTACATAGAAGGCGGCCAGTCCATCGGCATCAACGGTGGAGGATCAGCACAGCCCACTGCTCCGAACTCAGAATTCTTCACCGCCCCTGTATTTACAACTGCGAACTTCGTTGCGCTCGGCAGAGGTACAGCAGCCAATACGACTACATTCCTTTCGACTCCGATCAATGGCGATCAATCGGCAACGCTGGGAACTGGGCAGCTTGTAGCTGGTGAGATTTCGGCTGCGGCACAAATACCTACAAACTGTGCGGTTTACAACATCGGAACTCCAGGAAGCACGTCCTATACCTATTTGGTAGCCTCGGTTACATTGAACGGAGGCCACTCCACATACGTCTCTGCGGCAACGGGCTCGGGTAACGCCACGCTCTCTGGAACGAACTACAACAACGTAGTCTGCCAGATCGCCCCCGGCACGGTGAGTCAAGAAGTATGGAGGGTTACAGGAGGAACGGCTGGACGTATTTGTTCTGCGTCAACGACTGTCGTACCGAACAATAATCCAGCTTGCCCTGACACCGGTCAGGCTCCAAGTCCGACAGGCTCTCCTACGAATACCGATACCTCTGGAACTCTTTACGTTGGCGGCACAGCGACGATTGCCGAGACACTAAAGAGCGGGTTAGCAACCAATACGGACATGGTTGGCGAGATCACTCTTTCAGGCGGGACTGGGAGTTACACGTTTGTAAATACCTACACCAACCGCCCTGAGTGTTTCATCCACGATCACACTACCCCGACAGCGACGCCTAGCTTCGTGGTGACGAGCACTACTTTGACGGTTACAGGAACCGGAACAGACGTAATCGGTTATGGCTGTATAGCGAGGAACTGATGAAGAAAATTCTGACACTACTCTTTATGCTCGGGCTGCTGGCAGGAGTGGCGTCAGCACAGGTACGATGGGATTGGACAGCAGAAACCGTAGGACCGCCAACGCAGGGTGCGCCGACAGGCGGGCTGGTTCCATTGCTTGCCATTCCCGGCGCGACGATTACTTTCTGTCAATCGGCCACTCCTGGCGGATTGTGCAATCTTCCGGTTACCACCTACACGTCTGCGGCAGGACTATCGACTTGCCCATCAAACCAACCGCTTACCCGTAACGGTAGCGGTGTTTGCTATTCCACGGCTGATTCTACTGGAGCGTTTGGAGCGTGGTTGCCAGCGGGACAGCAGTTCTCTTACTCGATTACGGCAAGCTATGGAAGCTTTGGCCCTTATGCAGTAACGGCGGCTGGTGGAAGTGGAGGAGGCGTAGCGGTTTCAAGTGTCTTCGGCAGAACCGGCGCAGTTGTTGCTGCAATGAACGATTACACCTTTTCCCAGATCGGCGGAAGTCTGAATCTCGCAACGCAAGCAACAGGCTTGCTTCCTATCGCCGATGGTGGTACAGGCACAGCTTCCCCTGCTCTAGTCGCAGGCACAAATGTAACAATCTCCGGGACGTGGCCAAACCAGACCATCAATTCCTCTGGTGGCGCAAGCGGGTTTCCGATAACCATCGGCTCTACCTCCATTGCCTCCAGCAGCACGACAACGACCATCGGCGGACTAACGCTTACCTCTCCAACCTTCACCGCTCCCGCACTCGGTACGCCAGCATCCGGTGTGGCAACGAACCTTACTGGACTCCCTCTGAGCAGCGGAGTAACAGGCCTATTGCCAATAACGAACGGCGGTACCGGCACATCCTCACCGGCCTTGGTCGCTGGGACGAACATCACGATTACAGGATCATGGCCAAATCAGACGATCAATAGCTCGGGTAGTTCCGGTATCTCCGGTCTGACGACAGGCTATATTCCGCTGGCGGGCTCTGCGACGACCATCACTGCTAATTCACACCTTGACGATGGCGTTTCAAATACTGGCGCGATTACATCTTCAGAACCCGTTGATATCGCGGGAACTGGCACCCCAACGATCACTATGTTTGGCTCAACCAGCGGCTCATGCGCCATCACCGTAGCGGCGACAGGTGGGACGCTCAATCTCTGCGGCACGAACATCACCATGACGCCAGGGGGAAATGCGTCCTTCGCGGGTAGCCTAAGTGCAACGGGTCCGATTGGAAGCAATAGCGACGTAAACGGATACCTTTTTGCCAGTTACAATGGCGGGTCTATCGCGTCAGCGTCCACCATCGCTCCGCAGGGAGCTGTAGAACACGTCACCGGCACAGCCACGATCAACACGATTACCCCGCCAACCGGATGCGGGAGCAGCTATGCCTGCCAATTTGTTTTGATTGCTGATGGATCATGGAACATCACAACTGCAGGAAATGTCAATACAGCCTTCACTGCTACAACAGGTGATGCTTACCAGCTCACCTACGATGGAACATCGAAGTGGTATGTAACGTTTTTGGGGAGCAGCACCAGCGGAACAGTAACCAGCGTAGGGTTTACTGGAGGTCTCATCTCAGTCGGATCCCCCACGACCACTCCAGCCTTTACTGTGGCAGGAACTTCCGGTGGCGTCCCCTACTTCTCTTCGTCGTCTACATGGGCGTCCTCTGCTGCACTAACGCAGGATGGCGTCGTTTACGGTGGTGGCGCAGGCAATGCTCCCGCCTCAACCGCAGCAGGCGCAGCGGGCACGATTCTGACAGGCAATGGGTCTAGCTCCGCGCCATCCTTCATTGACTTTCCACAAACCCTCGATGTTCCCGCCGCAAATTGCAACAACGCAACAGGCGGAGCAGGGTGGTCCATCGGCTCAGGCGGTACAGTAACTTGTCGTGCAGGTACGAACAACAAGGGCGGGTATGTTTCGATCACCGACACGTCCTCAACCTTCGCTCAGTTCAACGTTCATATTCCGAAGGACTGGGATACCGGGACGGAACCGTACATCGAGGTTGATCTATCTTCTACGGACGTAACCAGCGGCCACACGATCATCCCGCAAATCCAGGTGTCATGCCCCACTGCGGTCAATGGCACGACGACGGATGACGCTACCTTTGCGACGGCTCACAGCCTCAGCACCATTACGGTAGGAGCTTCGGCCGTCTCAAACGGTTTCTATACGACCAACGTGCAGATGAACTCAACCGACACTACTGGCTGCGTTGCCGGAGGGATGATGGTCGTTCAGATCGGACGAGCGACCGACACAGCATCTACCGCGAACTTCTATTCTGCAACGATTACCATTCCACGCAAGATCGTGGTGCAGGCCAATTGATGAAGAAATATCTTATCTTCATAGTGTTCCTCTTCTGTGCGATGCACGGACAAAGCCAGTCTGTCAGTGGACGCTATGCCTTCACGGGAGACGCGAACAACTGTCAGGCGATTCCGAGTTGCACGTTGACGCTCGGCTTTACGGTTACGGCAGGCGATATTGTCTTTGCCTGCTGGACGCCGGAAGGTTCGAATGGCTTCGGCTATGGCTATGGACTTAACGGTGGCGAGACATGGATAGAGGCTCCTTCCCCACCGACGACAGCACTGAACAATGGCGGTACTATCAGTCCCGTTTCCGTCACCGCTTGGGCAGCCAATTCCGCCATTACCACTACAGGAAGCACTTCGGGATCTTCCGTCACGATGACCGTTGGTTCCGGCACAGGTATCCTATATGGACAAGTGGTTACAGGAACGAATATTGCAGCAGGAACCATTGTTGCTGCGGTTTCTGGTACGACCGTGACTCTCTCCCCGGCCTCGACCGGAACCGTATCAGGGACCGTGACATTTTCCAGCGTCCACTTTACGGGGACGAACTCTTATTATGTCGGTGAGATCCTAAAGTTGAGCAACTTCACCACAACCACGGCCTTCAACGGAGAGGGGTTCAATGTCGTTATAGCGAGAACGAGTAGCACCTTCGATGTTGGAAATATTCAGACAGGCAGCGGAACTGAAACCGGCACAGCGAATATCGAATATCCGCAACAGCTTATGCAGGCTGGCCACTACTACTGGAACCAGTGCTATTACACATTGAATGCTGTCGGTGGAGAAACTTCTCTGACGGTAAAGTGGAAAGGACAGACTACAGCGAACCAGACGAACGCTTCCTTCTTTGTATTCGATTACACCGTATCGGGTGGAACGTATACCCCGAGTTACGACGCTAATCAGATGGTGGCTTATTCAGTTTCCGGTTCATATTGTGCAGGATGCTCTGTTGGTGCATTAACCGTTTCAGGAACTTACGATGTCTGTATGCAGCTTGCGGAATATAACAGCACATGGAGCACCGGTAGCAGTCCAGCCCCGTACACAGAGCGTGAAAACGATTCTACTGCGGGAAATACTGCGTTCGACAAAACCTCTAATACGGGGGGAACCTGCCCCTCCTACACGTCAACGCAGACTTCCAGTGGTCCCGCGTTATTTTCCAGTTGGGCATTTAGCTTGGCATCGGCGGGTGCTCATGCGATTCCAGTTGTCATGGGCGATGAATGAAGAAACTCCTCCAACTCGTCATCCTGCTCTCTCTCGCGGTTACAGGCAAGGCCGCGTGCCACGCGGTTGGGCCAACCTCTACTGGTGCTGGAACTGGTGCGGATTGGAATAACCAGATGGCTGTCCCGAGCAGCGCAGGATGGGTGCGGGGAGATAGCTACTACTTCGCAGATGGCTCCTACGGAGCTTCGCTGTCGCTACACACAGCGGATTCAGGCACAACCGTTATCGAACTCCGCAAGGCTCAGAGTTACGACTTTGGATCTGGATGCGGAATAGGGGCCGGTTGGAACACCTCGACGATGGGATCATCGCAGGCTTCGTGGGCATGGGCTTCGGCAGGGTCGATGGTCTCCATCACCACAGACTATTGGAAGATCAACGGAAACGGCGTGAACGTAGGCACGACCAACATTGGATGCGGCGGCGTGTTCGCCAGCCCTCCGACGTGGACAACCAATACCTACCCCAACTCGCAACTCGCCGCGGCTCCTACGCCCTCCGACTGCGGCATCCTAATCGACGCGTCCCCATGTACCGGGGCTCATGCTGTCACTTCTACAGGCGGGTGCGATGGCGGCAATGGGGAGATGCACATCTCCGGGCATGACATCACGTGGGACTCAACAGAATGGAAGGGCGCTGGTATCAATCAGGCTGGAAACAACAACTCTGAGACATATTTCTGCTTCTGTTCCAACCCGGCCAATAACAGTTACAAGCACATGTACGGTCACAACGCAGCGACGACTTACGTAACCAACTCCAGCGGTGGGTGGAGCAATGGGATCTTCGAATATAACTATCTTTGGTCAGTATTCGATGGATCAACCAACCACGGTGAAGCGATTCAGGAGACAGGAACCGATTCAAACACCACTATCGCGTGGAACATCTTCAGGGACATGGGCACTAACGGCTGGTTCTTTGTCGCCGTCGATCCTGTCACTGGAACGCACACCAATTTCCAGATCATCGGCAATGTAGGAGTTTGTTCATCCGGCAATTCTTGCCGTTCGAGCGATGGCATTTTTGCCTGTATCAACGCCAGCCAAACCTGCACGAACATTGTTCTCTCCCAGAATACGATGATCGGCAACTTCACTAATAACGCCGGCATCGTCACAACGAACGCTTGCTCTGGATGCGTGGCACAGAACAACCTCTGGTATCTCACTGGATCATCTCTAAGCGGAATCAGTGTCACGGCGTTCAGTCAGGACCACAATAGTTTCCTCGATACAACGGGTTCGTCGGGAACTGGCAATGTAAACGTGGCCAGCGGTGCACCAAATCCCTTCGTCAACTGGACAGCCGGGAACTACAACCTCATCTCTGATTCCGCCGACTGGAATAGTCGCGTCGTGACTGCCAACGATCCCCTGACAGACCTTTACGGAAACACCTTCACAACGGACCGAGGCGCGGCACAGTTTACCCATAACACGTGGTTTATTCGAACCGATGGCGGAACGAGGTACTCCACAAACGTCACTACGGGCCAGTGCAACGGGCTCTATGATGCCTCCTACGCTTCAACTGGAGGAACGGGAGTAAATCAAAACTGCGCTTACAACGACTTCCGCTATATGTGGGACGACCACAGCGGGACGGTAGGGATTGGCTCATGGGTAGCTGCCGGGGGAGATACGGTTGTGATTCGTGGTTGTGCTGCCATCGTTGGAGGTACTAGGCCGCAAGTCAACCCCAGCAACCCGGACTGTCGTTTAGGTTGGGACGCGCCCACGGGCTACAACCCGCCTGCATGGTGCTATGCAGTAGGCAACACCGGGTGCATCAACCCTCCAGTACCTTCGGGAACTTCCGGGGCGCATACGCGAATCCTCGGCGGCTGCGCTTATGACTCGACGCCGGGGCCATGCAACACCGGGAACGTTACGAACATAGCCAACCTGACACAGCTCTTTACGGGATTCGGTCTAACCTTCGGATTCTCTCTGCGTGGGTCTAATTACGTCGATATTCAAGGCATAGAGTTTACGACGCACAACAAGGTAGGCAGCGGAACAGCCTTTGCCCCTACAACCGCCTACACCGTAGGGCAGCACATTTTTGATGGAACTAACACTGAATGGGTAACGACAGGAGGCACTTCAGGCGGTTCAACACCATCCTGGGCGGCCTACAGCAACACCTCCATTGCTACGACGGTCAGTGGTGGAGTAACTTTCTCGAACTACGGGCCGAATTGCACCTCATTTGGTAGCGCCCCAACATATCCCGTGGGCTGCATTCACGGTTCGCAGCCCTATGACGACTTCGGAGCGAATGGTTTCTATACCAGCAACGCTACCGCGAACATATTATTCCAGGATGTCTACATTCACGGGATGAGTTCTGCCGGGTTTTATGGAGCCATTGGCGGCGCAATTACGATGACCCGGGTTACTTCCTCGATGAACGCCTTTGCTGGGTGGGACTTCGATGAAGGGACTGGAGGACCGAACTCAACAGGGTTTCCCGATAACCCCCTCGCCAGCATCGTAGCTTCATACGTAACGATGGATTGGAACGGTTGCAATGAAGAATATCCGGTTGTCGATACCATTCCTATAGTTTCCTGCTACTCGATTATCAATGGCGGCTTCGGAGACGCATGGAGCGGGCAGAACACCCACTTTGCATCGTTTACCGGCAGCAATCTTGAGATTGCCAATAACGTCAAGGATGCTTTCTTTGGCCCGCACACCTCGATTGGCGCTGTTACGGTAACGAACTCCTATGCGGCCAATAACGGCGGCCAAACATGGAAGTTCAACCTGGGTGGGACCGGTACGTGGTTCATGCAGAATGTCGTCACCGATGGCAACTGCCGGCGCCTGGCCCAGCCATTCACCGGAATGCCTGCCACTTTCTATAATGGGATAGCTGCCTCCGACTACTGCCGCGCTGATGGGGCAACGTTCTCTGGAGTCGTTCCTGTTGCTGGCTCGTTCGAAGTGGACAACAGCACCTTCGTGTCTGCCAGCGACAACGTAGCCTATGACCTGTCGTGCTGGAGCAACGCTGGCGCTATTGCCCCGAATCTAGGCGGCACCGGCTATGTGGTCAACGATGTTATCTATATCGGCTCAAACGTCACAGGTACGGTTACTTCTGTGAGTGCTGGCGGCGTCGTCACCGGCCTAAGCCTCATTCAGGGTGCAAACGTTACAACCACGTCGAATTACAACGAAGTCTACACTTACGACCTAACTACTCCTACTGCATCAGGGCTTACCGTATCGGTCTCCAGCCTCACCGCAGCTAACTGTCAGGGTGGTCCTAGAATTCTCAGGAATAACAATTTTATCGGCTACACTAACCCGAGCAATGTTTCGTGGAACGGGCAGACCATCGCTCCGTTCTGCTACTCATCCTGTCAGGGCACGCCGGGAACTTTCTCCGACGCCTCATGGACGATTCGCAGTAATAACAACTTCTGGAGTTTCAGGGCGGGAAGTAGCGGAAATGCAACTTACCCTGGCGAGACGACGGCCGACCCGCTGATGCTGAACGAACCCTCCCAGACGTGGACAAGTGAGACTCAGCTCGACCCGTTCAACCCCCACACCACAAACAACAGCTTCTACCCCACTTCGGCCAGTCCTTTGGTTGGCACAGGAACGACTTACACGGGCATCCCGACAAATGATTATTTCGGGATCGTCTACTCAAATCCTCCGCCGATTGGCGGGGTGATGCAACAGGGCTCGATTGGACTACAATTCTCAGGAAAGATCAATTTTAGCGGTAAGGTAACACTGACGCCTTGATTTACAAAAGCCTGACCGGTTCGTGTAAGTTCCGGTGCATCTAAAGATGCAGGCCATTCTGGTTGGAGGAGCCTATGTGGAGCAGTCTCGGTATATCGCAGAAATGGTGGAACGCCACGAACGGGATTTGTATCGTGGCAACGGTTTGCCGGGTCTGACTACTCGAATAAAGACAGTGGAGGATAAGCAGATGGATTACGAAAAGGCTCAGGCGATTCGAGATAACAAAGTCACGACACGACTAAACTTACTGATTGGCGCAGCATTCTCCCTTGCGGGAGCGATTGTTTTTTACATGCTTTTCAAACACTGAGTCCCGCTATGACCGATCTCGTCAAAGTCGCTATCATTACCGCCGTGCCATCAACGATTGCAGCGATTCTCGGCTTCCTCAATCGCACGAAGATAGGAGCGGTAGAGGAGAAAGTGGATGGCAGACTAACGGAGCTGCTGGAACTAACACGCAGGTCTAGCCATGCGGCTGGTGTGTTGGATGAAAAGGAACGTATCGGCTAGGGTTGAGGCGGAGGAGGTGGCGGAGGTGGACCACCGGGCTCAGTGGTTGGCTTAGGATCGGGAGGATCAGGGCATGGTTTCTTCGGGTCGTTGTGCTTGCGGCTCATAAAATGGTTCTCCTCTAAATATCCAAATGAACCAGACAATCATAGCAAGGTTCGAAACCCGGAGGAAGCACTGAATGTAATACGCGATCCAGAGGAATTGAGCCTTCTCTGCGAGAAACGCGATCAGTTCTATGCCCAACTGCCATTCGACAGGGATGCAGACCCTCATGTTCTTGTTGCAGAACGACTCCCAGATGATGGCGAAGTTGAACCCCAGGGCGATAAACAGGATAACGCGCCAAAGTTCTGGATAGTGCGGTGAATCGTAAGTGCGGGAGTACCACTCGATGGCGTCGCACATTACGGAATAGAGGCAAGCCATAAACAGCCAGCTATACCTGATATACCAACCCCGCCAGAGCAGGATCATGGCGAGGGAAAAGTTGCCGATTACGGTGAGAATCCAGATCAGTTCCATAGTTTTGGGTATATATTAGCCCCATGAACTTGATTCTCGTTCACTGGAAATCGACGGTTTCAGGATTTCTCACGGCCTCGCTGGCAACTTCAGCAGCCTTTCTTGCTCCCCCGCTGAATGCCTATATTCCCCCTAAAGTGGTCCTCTGGTTAGGAGCGTTTCAGATCATCGGCAAGATCTGGATTGGTCTGATCTCCAAGGATGCCGGCACAGTTGAAGCAATAGTACCCGGTTCGTCAACACCCCAAAGCGTTCCAGCACACGAAATACCTGATGATCCCAAAGCGGTTGTCGTAAAACCCGCATCTCAAGTAGTGACTGCACCAACTCCCAAGGTCTAGGAGTCCCAAATGCTTGGTCTACTCATCAGCCTCATCATCCTCGTTATCATCTTCGCCGTATTCTGGTGGATTTTGTCGATGATCCCCATTCCCGAGCCACTAGTCTGGATTGTTCGTGTCGTCTTCGCGCTTATCTTCCTGATCGCGTTGATATCTCTCCTCACCGGAGCATGGGCATTCCCATTCGGCTCTCACCCGCTACTTCGATAGGAGCTTTACATGTGCCAGATTACCGCCAATGAAATCAAGCAAGACGGCGCAGCAGTTGCAGCAGCCGTAAACAATATCGCCACCGTCCTTGCTTCAGAGGGTAATACCGCTCTCGCCAAACAGCTATCAGACGCAGCCAATGCCCTTCTGGCGGTCACGAACAATTGGACCACAGGTAGTGCCGTGGCGGAGTTCAACGACGCAGCACAGGCCGTTGAGGCGGTTCTGGCACTCATCCCACAAACGTCTGCACTCGTTCCTTTTATAGAGATCGCGGTTACGGCTCTGGACATCCTGATTGCCAATGTGGGTACATCACCCGCTGCCGGCCAGCCTGCGACGGAGATCACCCCTACCAGCGTGAAGCAGATGCAGGCTCGAATTGCCACTTTCCCCCCGAATCCCTATCGCGGGCTGGTAACGATTGAGCGGCATCACTTCCAATCGCCTCGGTCTGCCTTCAAAAACAAATGGAATGCTACCGTGGATGCAGCGCCGAACTCTGGCATAGCGAAGATCCAGTGGACGCAGTGGAACAACGTCATTGACGGTGATTCACGTGCGCTTTACCTGACTCAGAGAGACTACGACTATGTACTTGCTTGTGCTCAAGCTGTAGGACTTTCACCAGAAGCATGGCTATCTGCCTGCATTGCCGAACACCGCATCTAAGGATCTAGTCATGTGCCTTTGCCGCAAAGAATTCGACAGATCATTCACTCTTCAGGAGGAGGGCAACAAAAATCTGGGCTTGATTGTTGATCAGTTGTCAATGACCAATGTTCTGCTCAGCCAGATTGTTGCACTCATCACTCCCCCACCCTCAACCGACATAACCGGATTCACAGAAATAACGGAGACTACAATGGTTGCCCTCGCACCTGGACAGACAGCTACATTCTCAACAACCCCGATTCCCTCCACATCAGTTCCCGTCGCAGCCAATATTGTCTGGACGAGTTCTGATACAACCAATGCGCCCGTTTCCCCGAACTCGGCAGATACCACCGGCCTCTCTACTATCGTTGTCTTCCCCACAACGGCAGTTGTGGGAACCACATTCTCTCTGACCGTGAGCTATGCCAATTCGGACGGAACGACAGCGACACAAACCAACTCGTTTACCATCGTTGCCGCGCCGCCAGCTGACATTACTGGCTTTACGGCGATCACGCAAACGGCCTGATGGCATTACAGCCCATTGCGCCAAACAGTAGCCCGCAGTTTCAGCTAACCCCTGCGCCTGCGGGCATTGTTACGTCCATCGACCAAATAGCATGGGCGGTGTCATTCAGCGATGACTCCTCGGACTCCACAATCGTACCGAATGAAAACGATCCTTCGGGCATGACGGCGACGGTGGAGATTGGGCCAACGGCATCTCCTGGTGCCGTTATGAGCATCGAAGTGGTATACCGTAACCCCAGCGGTTCGGTTGTTTCGGACACGTGGAACTTCACAGTAGTAGAATGACTCCAGAAATGGAGATGCAAACTCAGCAGAGGGGGAGCCTAACGGTTTCCCCTTATTTTTTGCCTTGGGAAAGGAGTGCGGGCGTTTCATAGCAAAAATATGGCTAGACGGGTCTATTCGCCTAGCCGAGTCGCCTTTTATCGACGCTTGCTTGTTACATGCGTCTGGAGTAATTGTACTACTTGGTTTCAGGGGATGCTGGCGGTTCAGGCATCATAGTGTCCATACTCCATTGCCCACACCTTTGTCCATTACAATGACTAAGATCATGGGGGATTCTCTGCTTTTGTCGCAGCTTATTTGGGCTAATAGATTCTCTGCCACGAGCTGGGTGGATGGTGAGGCATCTAAGATCTCGGGGTTCATGGCTTGCTCCGTTCGATCAACAGGAATTGGCCGTGAAATTCGTAGCGGTCTGTGTAGTAGATTGCTCCCATAAACGGATGATCTTGCGCCCCATACTTGAGGGCTAAGCGCCTTTCTTCATCCGCGACCCTCTGCCTAAGATCCTCCAAATGCGCATACTCAGCGTCAGACAGCTTGACCATGGTGGAGTCTTTGGTTTCTACGATGAAGCTTCTCGTTCCCTTAAAATAGGCCCATGCACTCAAATCCTGAGGCGGCTTCTTTTGCGGCTGATAGCAGTGCGTGCATCCCTCTGGCCAGTCGTCTGCAGGAATGCATCTTTCGTCACTCGCTGGCAGCTTCGAGCAATCAATAGGCTTCTCCCCCAGCCTCTTCTGCATATCAGCAAGCACCTGAGCGTTGGTTCGGCCATCCCCAGTGGGCGGATTGAAGCAGTTGTTCCCGCTATCGCAGATGACATCACCCTGCTCTTTCCCTTCGCATGGAATTTCAACGATACCGAAGTCTAATTTGTAACAATGAGGCGTGGGGCACTGAAACGGATTCCCATTCTTGTCGAGGCAGGTGTGGGTTGTTTCAGGAGAGGCTGGCGGCTGCGCTTGTGGGCTGTTCGCGGTCTCGTTAGTAATGGGACACTGCTGACCCGTCCCAGTAGTCCAGCACACCCACGTTATACCTTTGCCGAGAGCACCCGTTCCCGTTGCTTGTTGCCCCCACACGCTCGCACTCACGCTGAGGAGGATTACGATGGCTAGTTTCATTTGGCACTCCACTGTTCCAGGGATTTCAGCCGCGCTTTCTCGGCCACACCTTGGCACTTGCTTTTGGGCTTAGATTCGAGGCACATTGCGTAGGCGTACCACATGTCACGCTCACTCACGCGCTCTCGTAGGGCTTGCTGGAGATTGCTGTCTGTCACAGTGGTGGGCGCATCGAATGAATCAGGCTGAGATTTGCACCCCATCACCCCGAGTAGTAAGGCTGTGTAGATGAATTTGGATTTCAATTTATTTTCTCCAGTACGCGTGCGATTGCTTCGCACAAGATCATCCAGCTATTGAACTCACCTTTGAATCTGACGTGAAAACGCAGTTCCGAAGCCAATTCTGTATCCGTCCACATGCGGGGGTCTGCGCGGTATTCTTGATCATCCCAAGTCAACTTTTTCTTGCTCATTTACCCTCCGTTGGCTCAGGCTGTAAGGCTGTGTAAATAGCTGCGCGGTTCATTCTTTTTCCTCTGGTCTGAAAGTAGCTTCCCGGTCTTTCTCTATGGCTTCAATCACTGCGGCGGCCTCATCCTGTGTACCGTCAAAAGGCATCCCCCAACCGTCATAGGTTCCATCAGGCAGAAAGAAGTGCTCGAAACCGGTGGACGTCTTGAGGCAGTTCATAAACTCGCCTCGCCTGATTTCAATAGGCTCCGTTAGGGTGATTACCTCAGAAGCGCCGCTTTCACGCATAACTGCAATTTTCATCGTTTCTCCGTTGGCTCAGGATTTGATTCGGGTGGGGCGAATTTGGCTATTGAATATATAGCCTTCAGCCTGTCTGGAAATTGCCTGTCTTCCATGCGGCGCATGGTGACTAGTCCTCGATTGGTCAGCGCTCTGAGCGATTCCCGTATACCCTCTGGATGTCGTCGCATTCCTAGCCAAGTGGCAACAGACCATCCGCTAATCTCTCCGCTCTTGGCATCGGCAATGACGGCCAGAGCCTCCCTCATTCTGGCGCTCATGGAATATTCAGCCATTTCGTTCCCCTCCCTGGGCGGCCACAGTTTCTCGTTTAGTAAAATCTTCATTCATGCAATGCGGGTCGATTCCGTACTGATATTTGTGCTTCCAGTAGGATTTATCGGGCAGGATAACCGTGAACCACTCGATAGGGTAGCCGCAGTGCTTGCAGAGAATTTCCCTTTCGTTGAGCCAATCAGGAAGCATTGGTTGCCCCTCCCTGGGCGGTACGGGAATCAAGTAGGGCGACACGCACCAAACATTCTCTGGCAACAAGGGCGGCTTCTCTACAGCTTTCACAGCAAGAATTTCGTCCGATACTGATTAGCGCTCGTTCCATCTCCTCATCGCGGGCTTTGAGGCGGGTGATTTCGCGCTCATAGGCAAGTCCTTTGGAGCAGAGGGTTACGAACATCCTTTTGGGATCAGAGTACTTTGCCGCGTTTTCCCAAGTTTCGTGGGCCGAATAGATATCTCCGGGAAGCGCCAGAGGGAACACTAGAGGTCCGCGGCAGATGTCGCACAACTCTGTAGCTATTGGTTCCAGCTTCGCTTCAGGCAGGGCCGCTAACGGAAGATAATCAACAAGCGGCGTATGGCCACACAAGAACTGACCGCCGATAACCTGCTGGCCGCACTTGGGGCAATGTGAAAAGCTCGTATTTCCCTGGTTAGCATCCACTGGCAGGGCCGCAGGGGCTAGTTGAAGTGTGAACTGATCTATGACCTGCCGAGCTTGATCCGGGGTAAAATAAATTACTCCAGAATCTCCGCAATCCACCCTCAGTCCGATGAAGCCTTCCCTATCCTGCATCGTCCAAATGTGGTCCGTGGCAAACTCTAAATCTATTCCCCTATCTCGTTTAGCATCCATGGCGGCTCTCTCCCCTTCTACTGCGTCAGGCTGCTTCGTGAACACTGTGCATGGGCATGTGGTGTCGCGCGCAACTTCTGAGCAGCAACCCAGTTCGAGATGGGTTTCCCGCTCGTGACCGCAAATGCACATATCTAATTCCCCCGTTGGCGCAGGATCGGCCCCTTCTACTGAAGTTCGCAGCTTGCATAGCGGGTTATTATTCAACTGCATTTGCATACAACACGCGCACGTGACCTCTCATCTACTAACTTGCACACCGTAGTGGAATCGTCGGCCTCTTTTGATGCTTCGATAACATCTCTGTCCGTCCAACCTGTTGGCGCAGGATCGGCGGAGGATGGCTGGCAGCTACAAGGAACCACATGGTCATATTCATCACTGTTTCCGCACCCTGCTTTGTGGACAAATTCGCTACTCTGCTTCATTCAATGCCTCCGATTACGTCCAGAATGAGATGAGCATGACGATCCATATCAGGAGCGCCATAGCCAAATACATGAGCTTTAGTTTCTTGTCGCTCATCCTTGCCTCCGATGAAACCATTGCTGTGCTCCGAGCCGTAATCGATTCCCGATACCAACTACATAAAGTCCGCGACAACCCACCAGAACGGATCGGGGCGTATCTGACAGTCTCGCGACCCACATCGAAGCACAGCAATCATTCCACCTCTCCAAACTCCTTCAAAAACTCCTCGCCAATCGCGTCCAGCGTCTCCAAGTGATCTTCGTTGGTGCCGGATAAGGGTTTCCCCTCTTGCTTCACCAAAGTCCGCACTACAGGCCCACAAAGCCTATCCAGTTGTGCTTTCCACTCGGGGCGGATCATCGTGGATGACCGTTAAATGCAGTGCGAATATCTATGAGCACATCCTTGAAATTCTTAGGATCGGGTTTGTCCGCTGACCAGTCTATCGGGAACTGCGCAAATACATTAGCGGCGATATCAGCCATTTCCCGCGTTTCCATATTGTGGGCGAGCGCCTTCCCCGAGGAGCGATGTGTTACCGTAAATCGGCTCTTATCATCTAAGCTGCGCGTGACCCAAATATGTGGGTTAGATGTAGGCCATCCCGAAACCCTCTCCGCTCCACTCTTGCCTGAGACCTTTATCCGATATCCCATCATCCATTCTCCATTTCATCCAGCTCAAGTCGATAAACGAAATGTCCAGTACCACAACTAGAGCACGGTGCATCGTAGCAAGGAACAAGCTTGTAGCCTGGGTATTCAGAGAAGCAGAACCGACAGAACGGAAGTGCAGTGCAGTCGTCACACAGGCGTCCCTTGACCTCAACCACTGCTCCGCATTCACAATGTTCAACCTCTTCTGCTGGCTCCTCCTGAAACCGAAACTCCCTGACGTCTGGACCCATGCATACCTCTCGGGTGGGATAGCCTCTATTTGTTGTCATCGGGCGCCTCCGAATGGTCATGCCCCTGGCATGAACCTATTGCTCCGTCAGCCATTCTATTAATGCAGCATGGCTCCGGTACGGGTTGCTTCTTGTAGCATTCATCGCATAGGCGGAATGGCTCTCCATATTTTCCTACGATGAAGTTGTAGAACTGGTACAGTCTTACGCTCACAACCCCTCCTTTACCCACCGCTCAGCACGGTTCAGGTGAACAATTGCCAGGTCTACATCAATACCGGCCAACTCGGGCATATTTACGCGCAGCCATTCAAGCTGGCGAATGATCTCAGGCAATCCCCGTTTCCTCTGCGCCTCTAAGGCAGCCTTGACTGCTACGAACGCCAGCGTTACGGGTCGCTCGTTGCCGTTGATGCTGCTGGTGTGGACGGTGTGGTTGACCGCATCTGAAATGTATCGCGGCAGCTCCTGAACCTCTTCTCGGACGATGGTCACGAAATCCTCCAAAATCTTCTTCCCTCTATCCCGTCTTCAACACTGCGTCGGGTAATAAAAATCATCCCCTCGCGTCTCATACGGTTTAGGACGTTAGAGGCTGTGCTGGACGTCCCTCCGGGAACGAAGAACGAACCACCTACCGGGCATTTGAACGCCGTGGAAAGTGCTTCGCCTCTGGGCGCTCCTACCCCTGCTCGTGCTGGGATTGCTACGTTGGTAAAAATCTCATATCCCATTTAGTGCCCCCAGTGCAGCATGGCCCAGCCGATAAAGAAGCAAATCGCAACCCCTCCAACAATCAGCAGTGCATTGAACAGTCCACGCATGGCCCCAAGCCCGTCCCCATCTTCAATCTCATCTTCATTGTCAATCGGACGCATTGCGAACCCTACCCTCTTCTTGCGATCCTCCACCATCTTCAACCCCCTCTGCTCCGCCTTGATCTGCCTGATGACTTCGGGGGTGATGGGCTGCGCAATAGCTATCGGCCTCTTTGCTAGATGGAGTCCGGCAGCACTGCGATGAAACGAAAAGTTATCGTTTGCTTCCCGTAGCGTGTCGCCCCATACCAGCTCTTCACAGCTACATGGAATGACTATCAGTGTGCTACTTTTGCTCTGCTGCATGGAGTGCCTCCGTTCCCCATTGCTCAGCCATCGCATCGGCTATGCCTTGGTAGGTAATAGATCGCCTTTGTTGCCGGGTTAGACCATTTCTAATTCCCGGTGATTCGTAATGTATTCGCGGTGTCCTGCCATCAACAATGGCGGTCGGTTTCAGCCGCGGTAAGCCTTTTAGCCACAAGCACGTCGCTTTGGTTTCCCCGTGACCAAACATCCATGGTTGAATGATCTGGTCTGGTTTACGATAGAGAGTACTCATCACTCCGATAGGGTTCTCGACTGCGATTTTCGGAATTTGGCAAGCATTAGCGAGATCCCTAAAAAACTCCACTGCGAACATCTGCTCCTGTGGCCGATCCTTCCACCAGCGAGCACCGCTGACCGCAAGATAGGTGCAAGGTGGATGGGCAATCATCAAATCCCATTTGCTGTGCTCGACAACCGACCAAACATCTAAAGCGTAATGAAATCTACTTCCGTCCAGCGCAGGTAATAAATCACAGGACCACGCATCGTGCCCGAGTCTCCTGAACGACTCCCTCACTACTCCACTGAACTCACATGCGGCCAAAACCTTCATTTCACCACCTGGCGCGTGACCTTGACGATCCGGTAGTTGTGGGAGCATGGCGGAAATGCTTTTAGATTGGAGATGACGTTTCGGGCGGACTCAACTGAATCCAAGTCACTATAACCGCAATCATCCCATTCTGGTTCATAACCTTTTAGTGTTGATTCGATATCAAAAGTAATTTTCATCGCTCATCCTTTCTTATCGAACTGAAACAGTGGCAAGATGCACAGGACTGTAATCACTACCAGAGCTGCAAGGGAAGGTGCGAATAGGAGAATCATGTGGTGCCTCCGCTAACTGTGGTTTTCCGCTTCCAATCTTGTGATGTAAAAGTGGATACCGTTGCCGCAAGTGTTCCAGCGGTTATCGTCGAAAGAATCAGGAATAACGGTTTCCCCTTTGCGATAGATGAATTCGGAGTCGTGCAAGCTGATACCCTCTTCAGCGCCGATTACTTCCAACACTACAGCCTTGGAAGCACGGCATTTGCGCTCTGTTGCGTGGCTGCGCTTCGCGTCTTCGGGAATCAGAAGTTTTACGATAACCTTGTTTGCGCATTGCTTCCATGCTTCGAATGATCCCGTTTCAGGAATGAACTGAATTCGTGCGACCGTAAATTCTGCGTTTTTATCCGCGCGCAGATCAGCCCCGTACAGATTAGCCCCGCGCAGATCAGCCGCGTACAGATCAGCCCCGTACAGATTAGCCCCGCGCAGATCAGCCCCGCGCAGATCAGCCCCGCGCAGATCAGCCCCGCGCAGATCAGCCCCGTACAGATTAGCCCCGTGCAGATTAGCCCCGCGCAGATCAGCCCCGTACAGATTAGCCCCGTGCAGATTAGCCGCGCGCAGATCAGCCCCGTACAGATTAGCCCCGCGCAGATTAGCCCCGTACAGATTAGCCTTTTTAGATACGGACTCTTCTACTGCTGCCTTTAGTGTGAGCAGAGATGAAGTGAACAGGACTACATCGGTCATACTCTTAATTTCCATTTGGTGGTGCCTCCAAACAATTATGAGATTAGCGCGGGAAATAATATTTGTCAAGGGGTATTTACATAAAAAATAATAGGCGCTATATTATGTACATGGCAGACCCAAAGGTTACAACCAAAATGAGTTTTGATTTCACTCCTGAGGATATGAAGGTACTCAATACCCTCAAGCGCCAGATGGCAGCAACGCAAGGCCGCGTCTCCGTCGTCGCTGTCATTCGAGCCGCGATCCGAAAGGCAGCAGCCAAATGATACGCAAGAGAGCAAAGCCACGCCCCGGAAGGCTGAAAGGTAAGGAACTCTATCAGCTTCGGTGGGACTGCTACAACCGTGACAAAGGTCGCTGCCAAGAATGCAATAGGCTCACCCACTGGCATTCCGAGAACGAGCTTTCAGCCGATCTCTATCATATGGCGCATATCAAAGCTAAGAGAATCGGCGGAGATAACCTCGCCAACGTGCGCACTTTATGTGGAGATTGCCACAGGAAAGAGCACCAATACGGGCCAAGTATGACGAAGCCAGTTCCAGCAAAGCACTAGGAGGAAGTATGCATACGTCAGTAGAGACGGACAAGCTAGATGCTGCGCTTGTATTGTTTCAAAAAGAACTGCCGAAAATCCGCAAGGGCAAGACGGCCAAGATCCCCACGAAGAGCGGGGGGAACTACACATATAAATATGCTGATTTTGCGGACGTGATGGAGGTGGCAACTCCTCTCTTGGTCAAGTACGACATGCATATTACGCAAGGATTTGTTGCTGATAAGCTCCAAACTCAAGTCCACCATTCCTCTGGGCAGTGGAAGGGAGACGACGGGCTTCCTCTTCCTCTCCATCTGGGGCCGCAAGAGATAGGCGCGGCGATCACGTACTTCCGTCGCTACGGGGTTTGTGCGCTATTAGGTATCGCGCCTGAGGGTGATGATGTAGACGCAGCGACCAAGGCTGAGAAACAGCCAGATAAATCGATTCAGCAGTCATCTAAATACATTCCTAAGGTGAAGTCTGACCTCCTTCGTAGTCTGTTGGTTGAGCGAAAGGTTGATCCTGCCGCAGTGCGCAAATGTTTGCAGGAGTTTGGCTTCATGAGTTGCGCTGAGATTACGGTTGAGCGTTACGACGATGTTCGGGATGCGCTGGAGGGATTGTAATGCTCATTCCGCACACGTTTGATGAAGAGAGTCACGTCTACGAAGTTCCGGGACATTTTGTGTGGGCTACTGGCGACGTCATATCAATGAATGGCTTATGCGATTTCAGCATGGTTCCGTCTGCCAATCTGGAATATGCGACCAACCGAGGGCAAGGTGTTCACGTGGCGATCCTCGCTTATGAAACCGGGGCCGATGTGGAACAAGCAGTGCGCGAGTTTGAGGAGGAGCGTGGCTGCGGTGTTATGGATGGCGTGATGGAGAGGATGAAGGGTTATTTCCGATTCCGTGATAGCTACGATTTGAAGCTTTGCGGCGTGATGGAAGAGACGCGTGTCTATAAACATGAAGGCACCGATCTCCTTATTGGCGGAACAATTGATCTTCCCTGCTACATCAACGGCCAGTTCACATTGTTGGACGCCAAAACTCAATTCAAACAATATGGACAAGCGGCCAAGCAGTGCCTTCTGAAGTGGAGACTTCAAATGCAGAGCTACGAAGAGGCAATGGATGCCGACGAGGAGTTTTGGAACCAAGTGCAGCGGCCTGACATGATTCGCAAGGCGATTCTCCATCTTCATCCCAATTGTGGAAAGGTTCGGGGAAAGGAAGCTACAGAATTCGAGTATCATCCGATCACTACTGACGATAGTCTCTTATGGGATTCATGCATAAGGGTTGCACAGGCGAAACTTAGCTCAGGATACAAGCTCGACAGGAGGCCGTGATTGAAAGCAACGTTAGCCAATATGCCAAGCCCACCAATGCGGGACATAGTTTGGAGGATCATCAGCAGAGGCGGGTGGAAAACGCCACAGGAGATTCAATCCGCAATCTTGAGCGATTACGGGCGCTGGACTTCTGATGCAGCAGTCACAGCGAGACTGAGGGATTTGCGCAAAGTTCGTTACGGTGCTTATCACATCAAGTGCCGTCCAAGAAAGGAGAAAAGCGCATGGGAGTACAAGCTGATGAAGGACTAGATCCATCGGTAGCTGCACACATTGTTTGTCAGAAGTGCGGCATTCACAACTGGCTATTCGAGCCGGAACTTACTGAAATCATAAAGCGTTACGCTGCAAGTGCTTGCCAGCCGATAGAGCAGGTGACTAACCACATGATTCTGAGCTGGGAATCGTATATTCACGCGCTGCGGATGAATTCTCTGAGTTATGGTTCTGACGATCCCAGAAGGTTTTTCCGAGGCGCTAACTGGTTCAACGAAGATTACTGGCCGTGGAAGCCAAGCACGCCGGCAACGCGAGAGCCGGGGATTTATCGGGGGTGAGCAATGAGAAACGGCCCTCGCCGTTATGGTTTGGGCCGCTCTCGTTTTATTTTTGGCTCGCCAATCCAACAAGGGGAACATCCGATGCCTGAGATTACCGAACGCTCTACCCTCGAAAATAAGTATTGCATACAACTGGCGACTACGCTATACATGATATGTCTGAGGCCTGAGAACCCCAGAAAATCAAGTAATCCGCTGACGAGCCAAAGGGCATTGTTGCCGCAGGGTCGTTCGGTGCCCGGTAGGCGCATACGCCTTCCACAGCATCGTGAGGGGGGAGTTTCTGGATACAGGACTTTAGCCGACTGTGGATTGTATGCCTTTCATACCTTACCGCTGGCTCCTTTAGACGGATAGGCAATGTGAAAGGGACTGGGCTGGACCCCCGGTCTTCTTTCGCCCTCCCACTCCACCATTACCGGATGTAGGTATTAAGAGGCTCTTATGAAGCAAACAGTGAGAGAAGAATACGGAGCATTAGGAACAAGCGCTGAGAAGTATGTGAAGGCAATGGGACCGACTGCGAGGATCTATGTTTTCGGAACAAGAAAGGATGTCGTGAGGGATAGACGATTGTTTGATCTTAAAGCAGTTGTGGATTATGTAAGGATTTCAGCGGAATTCTTTGTTGCAGAAGACGCTTAGATCAACGCTGCTACCAGACTGAGACTACAGGAACCAAGGAAGACAGGATACGAACAATGAAACCGTACTACGAAGAAAAGGGCATAACGATCTACCATGGCGATTGCAGAGAGATTCTGCCGCAGTTGGGTAAGTTTGATTTGCTGCTGACTGACCCGCCTTACGGTGTGGATGCCGACCGTGACCGCAACTCGCAGAAGAATGGATGGGTTGACTACGGTTCAACCGGATGGGATAAGGCTCCCATCACCAAAGAGCATTTGGACCTGTGTCGTGCGAGTTGCGAAAGGGCAATCGTTTGGGGCGGGAACTACTTTGAGCTTCCCCCGAGCATGGGATGGTTTATATGGAACAAGGGGCAAAGGGCCTTCAGTCTAGCCGATGGAGAGCTTGCGTGGACGTCGGAGCGCAAGGCCGTGCGCATATTTGACTACTCGCGCGGTGAGGCATTACAGGATGGCAAACAGCATCCGACGCAAAAGCCAATAGCCCTGATGAAGTGGTGCATCGCGCAAATGGGGAGTGTAAGGAACCTCGTGGACGCTTTCATGGGCAGCGGAACCTCGCTAGTTGCTGCCAAGGACTTAGGTATTAGCGCCACTGGCATAGAACTAGAGGAAAAGTACTGCGAGATAGCCGCCAACCGCCTGCGGCAAGAAGTCTTCAATTTCGAGGAGGTTCTGTGATCCGCCCACTCTCTGATTACATCGTCCACATGCAACTGAAGTACCCGGTAAAGTACGTGCCGTATTTGGTTCTAAGGCAATCAGGGTTCAACTATCACGATCTGGAGCACTTAGTGATGCTGGGAATCCTGACCAAGGCAACCGAAGGCTATCACCTGAGAAAAGACTGGTATGTACTCAGAGAGAGCCGCGCATTGAAGCAGCAGGAGACGAAAGAACTTGATCCATATCAAGGAGTTGCGTGATGTTTATCCCGCCTGAAGGAGCTATGCAGTTCGAACTGACTGAATTCCCCGGAGAATGTGTTTGGGTTGAACCGGAAGTATCCAAAATTGACTTCAACACTGAGTGCAACTGCATGGAGGGATACAGGCTGATTTCATGGGGAGAGTGCACTCTTCGTCCGAGTAATGAGCCTGTTGGCGGAGGAACTCCTTCTTACTGTGCTTGCCTCGGAAAGATAATCGAATGACTGACGCCGAACGCCTTATCTGTGTAAGAGACTCATTGCGCAAGCGCAGAGAGATTGCCAGAGCCCGAGGAGTATGCATCGATTGCATGAAGAAACGCTATAAAACGCTTTCCCGGTGCCTTCCCTGTTGTCTAAGGGTGAATGCCTCCAAAGTGAAGTGCCGACGCAATAGAAGGAAAATTCAAACGATTTAGTGGGTATTCGGTGAAGAAGCAGCAATCAATTCCGCGAGCCCTCAGTGTTGGAGAATGTACTTTTGAGGCTCATTGCAAGGTTTATGGTTTCACGCCAGTGCGGGAGTATGTGTTTTTCCATGGCCGACGATGGAGGTTTGACTTTGCGTTTCCTGGATCGCAGATTGCAATTGAAATTGAAGGCGGGACATGGAGCAATGGCCGGCATACTCGCGGCAGTGGATTTGAGAAAGACTTGGAGAAATACAATGCAGCGGCATTACTTGGTTGGCGAGTGCTGAGATATACGACCGATATGGTAACTAAAGGTATTGCAATCAATGATTTGAGGAGGATTTATGGCTGAACTAACGAAGGAGCAGTTGGAGCAAGCGTACATTGCGTATGATAACTGCCAAAAAAGCTATCAAAGAATAAATCCCTATGAACGCCTCAAAGCAGCCGCACCGTACTTGCAGCTTCCGTGGGCACCGCCGACACAATACGAAATTCTGAAGTTTTACGCGGGTCCGAATACGGCTAATCTGCTGATGCAATTCGTGGAGTATCGTAATGCAGACATTGCGCCCAAGCCTGTGGATCCACGGAGGGAGCGAATCATAGCTGTTCTGCGGCATTGTGTGTGGCCATATGAGCATCAAGGCGAAGTGGCTGATCGTATCCTCGCAGCACTCGAAGAAAAATAAAGGAGAAACAGTGAACAACATCAAGAGATTCTGGTTAGTCTTAGCATTCCTCTCAATCGCGGGCCTTATTTGTGCCCAAAACGCCCCACAACAAGCCCCTAAGCCTGAAACGGCTCCAACCCTCACCGCAACAGAGCAAATAGCACTCAAGGCCGTTGGTGCTGAATTAGAGCCAATCAATCAGGACTTCCAGAAAGAGCATCCTGGCTGGGCGTTGAATTTCAATGTGAACATCGTGCCAAGCACGCCAAAACAGCAGCCTCAAGTGAAGCAAACCGTCCCTGCATTCGATCCAAAGCATCCCTATCCTGAGCCAAAGAAATAGGCACTCCATGTTTCTCGAACTAATTCTCGCCACAACCGCTGCTGTGACTCCCCCACAGCACAAGTTCCTCGAATTGCCCAACATCTATTTGTTTTCAACAGAAGCATTAGTCCGCGTGCTTGACGCTGAATCAACGCGAGCAAATCTCACGAATCCGTGCAAATGTTTTATCGAGCGCAACACGCCTGCAATCAGCAAAACAAACGCTGGTGCTTATGGCTATTCAGCCGCCGTTTCTGTTGCAACGATTGGTCTTAGCTATTTAGCCCACAGAACCAACCACCACAAGGTAGAGAGACTGATACCAGTATTTGATTTCTCTTACGATTCTCACGATGTAGCTCACAACTACGCAATACGTAACAAACGCTAAGTTATAATTCTGCTCATATGGCTTCAGACTTTACAGCCGAATTTGGTGAATCCATCTGTGAACTCATCGCAGACGGTAAATCCATACGCTTCGTAGCCAATTTGCTGCAGATACCAGAATCCAACATTAGATTTTGGATCAAGAAATACCCTGATTTCGCTGCGCAATACGCACAGGCGAGGGAAGATCGTGCGAACGGCTGGGCCGAGGAGTTCATTGAAATTGCTGATTCGATTGAGCTTACAGAAGACGCTGCAGACAATCGTGCTGCGATAGAACTGGCTAAGCTCAGGCTCGATGCCCGCAAATGGGTTGTATCTCGCATACTCTCAAAGGTTTACGGTGAGAAGGTAACGCACTCAGGAGATGCAGATAACCCTATAGGTCTGCAGATTGTGTCGAGCATCCCCCGTCCAGACCGCACATTAGAGGAGTGATACAATCTCGCCATGCCAGCCTACGCAGCAGGTAAAGCGAACGCAATCTATCCTGGGGATGTGGTAGTTCTATCCTCAGCCAGCATCTCTACAAACCCTACAATCGCGGTAGCGGTAAGTCCATTGAATGGTGAGAGTTCCGCAACTCTGACTGTAGTCAACGGATCGGCAGTGGTGCTAACGGTGCAGTTCGCTACAACCGATACAAACGCTTCGTATCAAGCGCTCAAAGACGAGAATACTGGCGATGCTTTGACCGTTGCTGCAACCAACGCAGGCGTGTTCAATGTGGGCACAGGATTTGTAAGGATCTCGCCAGCAAGCGATCCCGGAGCCACAACCATTACAATCAGCCGTTAGTGTACTATCGGTGCATGAGTGTACTAATGGTGCAGGCGTGCAAGTGCGATAGGTGCGGGCATATCTGGTTGCCATGGAAGAAAACTCCAAAGCGCTGCGCTCAGTGCAAGTCGGTCATGTGGAATGCTGTGGATGTAAAGCCCACAGAGTTGTCCTCTAAGGAATTCAGGAGTCTTCCGAAAACTCCAGCGATCATGGCCATCGTAGAAGACAGAAAGAGCCACGATAAGTCAACCTGCCGCGTCTACAAGTGCGGGATGTGCAATGGCTAGCGTAGGCCTCAGTGGTCCAGAACGCGGCCTGATGGACCTTCGCAAGACGTACGATCCCTACCCTATGCAGAGGCGTTTCCATGCGTCTACAGCGCCCTACAGCTTCATGGGTGGAGCTGCTGGCCCTGGTAAGACGATGGCCATGATTATGGAGCAATTCACGGCCTGCAATGAATTCAATCTGGACGATGGGCCAAAAGTGCATACGCTGCTGCTAAGGAGAACCAATCCCAAACTGGAAGCAACGGTTATCACACGCTTTCGTGAGTCGGTGGACAAGAGTCTTTACGCCAAGTTCAACGAAACAAAGAGTGAAGTAACTTGGCTGAATGGTGCGACTACCAAGTTTGGCTCAATGCAGTACGACCATAACGCATGGGACTATCAGGGCCAGTGGTTTCACATCGGTTATGACGAGATGTGCGAATTCACATTCAACCAATGGATGGCGACAAGTGCTTGGAATCGATGTCCGGTCAGTCGGTATTCAAAGAAGTATGGCGCTGGCAATCCGATTGGTGTTGGCGCATTGTGGGTTGAGGATCTGTTCGTCAAGCATCGGCCATGTCAGTACATGGAAGACTCGCAAAAAGCGAGTTATCGCCCGGATGACTATGACTATTTCCCTGCCACGTACCTCGATAATCCTGTTTACGCAAACGATCCCACATTCCTCAAGAACCTGGAAGCGTACCCAGAGGCGATACGAAATGCACTTAAGTACGGGCAGTGGGGTGTTGCGGGCGGTTACTTTCAGGGTGCCTGGGACGAGGCGGTGCATGTCTACAAGCATTTGGATCTCAAACCGTGGTGGAAACGCTGGATAAGCGGTGACTGGGGATTCGAGCACTGGAGTGCGATCTATAAGCACGCAATGGACGATCATGGAGTGGTTTATACCTACGATGAGCTGATGGTTCAGCACCAACCGCCTGAGATGCTTGCAGAGACGATAGGCGAATGGGCTCAGGAAGATGGGAGAATGCCGCACTTCCAGAACTTTGCATTCAGCCATGACGCTAATTCTAGCAATGCAACGAAGACGTTTGGAGCGAATACGAATAGTGTTTTCAACAGGATGACGCCGACTCTGAGGGAATATGGGATACCAGCGCCCCATGTGAGCACAAGAGACAAGATCGGCAGAGAGCAGATGATGTACGACCTGCTAGTGAAGCGGATACATACTGGTGAGGATGCAGACGGGCATTCGGTTGAATGCCCGGCATGGATGATTTCCAACAAGTGCGAATCGCTGATTCGGGTGATACCGATTGCGAAGCGGGATGACCTAGACAAAGAGAAGATTGAGAGCTTCGATGGTGACGACCCGTTACAGGGAGCTAGCTATGGTTTGTATGCAATCTTTGGCAAGCCGGCTGAAAAGCCGAGGAGTGTACAATTGGCGGAAGTTCTCGAAGGTGTGCCGAATAACACGCAAAAGGCTATTGTGGCGAAGCGTTTTGATGTAGATTGGGCAAAGAGCCATAAGCCGGTAAGGAGACAATTGCGATGGACGCGACCTGGATTGCCTCAATAAGCCTTGCGATATCGTTAGCTGCCTTTGTTGTTGCGCTGGTGAACAAGCCATACAAGAAGGAAGAGTTACCGCTGATCTCCAAGCTTGACACAGTCACGGCCTCCGATTTGATCCATCAGCAAAAGGCGCAAGCGTTGGATCGCAGGGAAGCTGAGATTGTCCGCAGCATAGACCCTATGCGCAAGCGTCCTGGGCTGGCTACCTTGCGGTATCGTGCTGAAGTGGAGTCAATGAAGCCGGAGCATCATTCTCAGGAAGTGATAGCGAATAACGTAAGGGCTTTGCAATCATGAATATAGTTGCATTTATTGAAGCAGTGGTTCGGAAAGCAAAGGCGGATTGTCTTATTGTTCAGGGCCGCGAGCAGGATTTGAGGAACATGATCAAGGAAGAGTTGGCTAAGGTAACCAAAGGAGAGAAAGATGCCGCTTGACGCAGGTGGGAAGTTCCGACACAACACGCAGGTTGCCGCGATGCACTCGAAGGGCAAGGATGCGAAGCTCTCCGACAAGAAGGATTCGAAGCCGCTCGATGACAAAGGAGCCGAGGATGGGCACGAAATCACCGAAGTCCATGACCACAAAGACGGCAGCTTCCACACCGAGCCGGACGGCGAAGAGCACGAAACAATCGGTCACCTTCATGCTCACTTATCCAAACTTCATGGAGCTGCTGGAGAAAAGCATTTCCATGGGCATTCTGACGGAATCAGCCATCACAGCCACGCGGTTGAAACTGGCGGAGAGGCCGAGCACCGGGATCATGAAGATGAGCATGGAATCGCCGAGCACCTGAACGAGCATATCGGTGGAGATGGAACCCCACAAGAGGATGGCGAAGAGCAGGAGCAGAACGAGTCGGCACTGGGTGGGTACTGATGCCGAGCATTCCGCCGCAGGACTTGAAGCCGAAGGCAAGCATTATTCGCTGGTTCTATTGCACGATTTGCGGCAGCATGTGGTTCAAGATACCGCCTGATGGCATATGCCTTATCTGTAAGAAACAGAACAAGTTCAGCCAGATTGACTTTGAAGCCTTTGGAGCATCGGAGACTTTACCAACCTAGCGCAATACTAACCGGAAGGGGAGAATCATGGCACTGTCAGTATTCGCAAATGCACGCAAAGCGGTAGATTACGCATTCGGAGTAACCCCCAATGGACCTCCGGGGCTGCGCATCTTCTCGGGCGGTTCTACGACATCAGGAACCTTTTCCATCACTCTTGACTACGGCTATATCGTCGCGCTCGATGGATCAAGCGTCGCTTTGACGGCGAAGATGCCGATCAATCTCGGTGTCAGCACGACCAACGA
>Ga0210390_10000412_pt1 | contig 46975 bp, 35 predicted proteins | sample IncBWH11OmetaG_FD_161050 | JGI IMG/M metagenome (GOLD analysis project Ga0210390, IMG submission 161050) | Forest soil microbial communities from Barre Woods Harvard Forest LTER site, Petersham, Massachusetts, United States - Inc-BW-H-11-O ... | reverse complement strand
TCACCGCCTACGCACACGCCCACGGCCTCGACATCACACCGCGTTCGGCAACCATCGCCATGAGCACGGCGCCACATCCCAAACCAGCGTGTTAATAATTCGCAAGTGCTAAGCGCCCGAGGATAAACAACGCACTGATTTCTAGGCCCGAGCACCGGGTCGATCCCCCCCGGGGGCAACTTCAGTCCCGCTGGCAACAGCGCTGCCTACTTCTGGTGCCGATAACGACGTCGTGATCGCCGGTCCGGTGCTCTCACCCCTGCGCCAAGTCGCGATAGAACGTAGTGCTGAAGACTTGACCGGTCATGACCGGTCAAGTCTTCAGCACTATCGAAAACAGCACCTGGATAGGGTTTGCTATCCGGGAGAATATGCGCGCCAGATGCCCCAGGGGACCGCGACCTTCCGCGTAACTGGCACACGTCAGGCGTCCGGAGCGGCAACTGATGTGTTATTTCTAGGCGGGATCTAAGACACCTGACCCGGCCCCGCATGCTCTGGGCGCTCGGACCACTTCCCGATCGAAGCCACGCGACAGTCTCAAAAGGGGGGAAAGTATCCCGCGTCTTTATGTTCGGTGGCGTGCGGTCAGCCCTCCGTCCAGGCGCGCTGCATCGCCTCGGGTAGGCCCCACCAGCCGAGCGGGGTGAGCCGGTCGTCTTCGTCGATCGCGCCGAGCACGCTCCACATCGCGGTCACATGGAGGAAAAGTCCCTCGACGCTGAGTTCGTCGAAGTCGTCCTCGTCCGGGAAGTCGGTCAAATCGAACGCGATGGCCTCGTCGCCGTTCTCTTCGTCCTCATCGAGGGTGGTCTCGTCGTCGCCGTCCTCCTCGACGTCGAACTCCCGCACGTACCTGGCGAGGTCCGCGGCCGACGCGGGCGTGCCAGGCCCGCCGGTCGCCAGTGCCGACATGACCGCGAGCCAGTCGAAGTGGTCCAGGGCGCACACCGCGGCCATCGCGGCCGACATCTCGTCTGGCTCGCCGTCGTCCTCATCCTCGCCTGGCGCGTCGTCCGGGCCGAAGTCGAGGTCGTCCTCTTCGGCCCACTCCATCGCCCGGGCGAACTCCTTGTCCTCCTCGGTCAGCGGGTCACCCTGGGGCGACGCGACCGATGTGGCGAGCGTGAGCCACATCTCCGCGTCGTCGCCCGGCAGCGATTCCCTGGTGCGCCCGCTGAACGAGACGAGCATCTGTCCCGGCCAGCCGGGGCGGCCGATTTCCTCGCGCAGCCTGCGCGCGGCCACCCGGAGGTCCCCGGCGGGCAGTGGACGCTGGCCCACGTCGTCGAGGACGGACCGCAGCGCACCGAGCGCTTCGGCGTCCGCCGCCGCCCAGTCGGCCAGGAATGCCTCGTCCTGCTCATCGAGCAGCGCGGTCATCGGCACCCGCCCGTCGGGCAGCGGAGCGCTCATCCATCCCTCTTGCAGTGTCAGGTAGTCGCGTTTGGCGTCCGGATCACCGGTGACCAGCCTGTCCGGGTCGATCTCCCTGGCGGCAAGGCGCTCCTCCAGGTGGTGCACGAGCAGCGCGTGCATCTCCTCTTGAAGCGGGCTGCGCTGTGATGGCTCTTCCCAGACATGCAGCCCGATCATGCTCGTCGGTTCGGTTCCGGTGGCCTCAAGCCAGCCGCGGACGTCTCCGAACGTCGCCTGATGGTCCTTGATCTTGTGCAGGATGACTTCCGCGGAGCCCCAGAACGCGGCGGACAACGGGTTGCCCGCCGCGAGCAGGCCCCGCCTGATGCCGGGCAGCGAGGCGAGCGCGTCGTTGGCTGACACGCTGAGCAGTGCTATCGCAACATCGCGGCGCTTGAGGTGGCCGAGCGGGCGGCCGGAGAGTTCCGCGACGTTTTCAGCTTCGAGTTCCACGCCTCGCAGCGTACGACGACCCGGTGCCAGAGCGCACGGCCCTCCGGCCTTCCCGTGACCTACAGCTCGGTCCGGCCGGCCAGGTAAGGACGGAGCACCTCGGGAACGCGTACCTTCTGGTCCGCGGTCTGGTAGTTCTCCACCAGCGCGGCGAGCAGGCGAGGCGTCGCGATCGCGGTGTTGTTCAGCGTGTACGCGAACCGGACCGTGCCCTCCGTGTCGCGGTACCGCAGGTTTGCCCGCCGCGCCTGCCAGTCGTGCAGCGACGAGCAGCTGTGCGTCTCGCGGAACTTGCTGAGGGAGGGGAACCAGGTGTTGACGTCGTTCATCCGGTACTTGCCGGCGCCCATGTCCCCGGTCGAGCACTCGACCACCTCGTAATACAGCCCGAGGCCCTGCAGCAACTGCTCGGCGGCGCCGAGCAGCTCGAAGTGCCAGGTGTCGGATTTCTCGTCGTCGGCGGCGCAGATCACGAACTGCTCTACCTTCTCGAACTGGTGCACGCGCACGAGCCCGCGCACGTCACGCCCGGCGCTGCCCGCCTCCCGCCGAAAGCACGGTGAGATCCCCGCATAACGGATCGGCAGCGCCTTGGCGTCGAGGATCTCGCCCGAGTGCAGGCCGACAAGCGCCACCTCCGCGGTACCAGCGAGGTACAGGTCGTCCGCGGTGATCGCGTACGTTTCATCACGGTGCGCGGGGAACTGGCCGTTCCCTATCAGCGGCTCTTCCCGCACCAGCGAGGGGACGGAGATAACCACCGATCCCCGCGCGATGAGCTGGTCGAGGGCGTAGGACAGCATCGCCCGTTCGAGCAGCACCATGTCGCCGATGAGCGCGTACGCGCGCTCGCCCGAGACCTTCCTGGCTCGGGCGAACTCGGCCCAGCCGCGGTTCTCGAGCAGTTCCACGTGGTCTTTCGGCTCGAAGTCGAAGACTGGCCGTTCGCCCCAGGTCCTGATCGTGACGTTCGCCGAATCGTCGGGGCCGATCGGGGCGCCGTCCCACGGAATCATCGGGGTCAGCAGCAGGAGCGACTGCAGCTTCTCGTTGACGGCCGCTAGTTCCGCGCGCACCTTCTGCAGGTGCTGGTCCTGCTGGTCGTGCTCGGACCGCAGCCGCGCCCTGGTGGCCTCGTCGGCCTTCGCGAACTCCCTGGCGAAGCTCTTTCGCTGGGTTTGGGCGTCGTCCAGTTCGCGCTGCAGTTCCCTGCTGGCCTGGTCCAGGCCCAGCAGCTCATCAACGTCGAGGTTGATGCCTTTGACCTGGACCGCCGTACGCACCGCGTCCGGGTTCTCCCTGATGAATCGTCTGTCCAGCATGGTGACGTATTAGTCCTCGCTCGAAGCGCTATGGGCGTTGCCCCGCCCCAAAAAGCTACCAGGAGCGGCGTAGGCACGTGCTGCCGCAGCGCGGTGCCGGAAGTACGTTGGACCCATGCTGGTGACGAATCATGTGCTGTCTGGCGCGCTTATCGGCGCGGCGGTGAACCGGCCGCCGGTCGCCTTCACTCTCGGCGTGGTATCGCACTTCGCGCTCGACACGGTGCCGCACTGGGGGAAGTGGGGAAGTCGCCGCGGTTTCATGCGCGTGGCGGTGCCTGACGGCCTGACCGGCCTGGCCGCCATGGCGGCGTTCGCGGCGGTGTGTCCTCAGGAACGGCGGCTTGCCGTGGTGGCCGGTATGGCCGGAGCCGCGCTGCCTGACCTGGATAAGCCGTCGATGCTCTGGTTCGGCCGGTCGCCGTTTCCGCGCGTGGTGGATAAGTTCCACGCCTCGATCCAGCATGAGGCGAAGAACCGCGCCGGCCTCGAACTCGCCGCCGCGGCCATCTTCGGCGCCGCGGCGCTCACCGTGATCCGCAAGCGCCGCTGATCACACCGTCCGGTGGGTTAGCGCGAACTGTCCAGAGCGTTGCCGAGGGCGGTGTCGTCGGTGTCGAACTGGTTCAAGGTCTGCTCCAGGCCGGTGCTGGTCACGATGCTCTGGTACTGGGTAGCGCTGGTCGCCTTGCTGAGCTGGGTCAGGTCCTGCGCGGCCGTGGTCGCGTCCGAGTACAGCCGGTTAGCCACCGCGGTGGCGCCCGAGGGCATGGACGTGTTGTGCAGCGTAGTGGCGAAGTCGGCGAAGAACGTGGCGGCCTTGCTGTCGCCGGTGGTAGCGCAGGCGAGGGACGTGCAGGCCTTCGTCGTGGCCTCCCAGCCGTTTACGTCGGAGTTCAGCGTGTTGTTCGCCGTGTTCATCGTTGTGATCGCGCTCGCGGTCGTGACCGGGTTACTCGATACGACGAGCCCGATCACGACGAATTCGAGCACCAGGAAAACCACGCCGAGCCCGATGAACACGCCCAGCAATTTCCTGGTGCCAGAGCTGAGGACCAGCCGCCAATCGGTCGGCTGCGCGGGCGCCTGAGGACCGCCGTAGGCGGGTGTGCCGTAGCCGCCAGAAATGCCGTAGCCAGGGGGTGTGCCGTAGCCGCCGGGCGCGTCGTAGCCGCCTGGAGTGGCGTAGCCAAGGGGAGGGGAATCGCCGACCGGGCCTTGCGGGTCTCCGAAAAGCCCGCCGGGGTACGCCGGAGTGAGCATGTACACATAGCAGTTGACGCGCGTCGTGTAGCGGAATATCGCGGTGTACGCCGCGTGCAGGGAAATCGGCAGCCTCCCTGTGATGAGCGTGATCAGCCAGGCGATGAAGGCGACAACCGTGACTCCGCCGTACGTGACCAGCGTGGTCAGCAGGAATGCCGGGATCGCCAAAATGATCCGGAAAAAGACGGCGAGCGGGTTGAGGTGCTGCCGGGCAGGTATCGCGATGCGCACCGGGTACGCGGGCTCGTCGTCAAGCGAAAACGGCGGGTACACGTCCGTCAGCAGCATTACGTAAGCGTTGACGCGTGCGTACCACTGGATGTAGCCAGTCAGGTAGGAAACCGCGAAATCGGGTAGCCACCCGGTGAACAACGCTGCCCACCAGCCGATGAACGCGACGACGCCGGCGGCTATCCCAAGGAAGTACAGCACGAAGTAGTGCGGGATGACCAAGAGGAGACGGAAGAACACCGTTACCCGTTGCTGGGCCGAGGCTTCCGCCACCGCAACTTGCGCTGGAGGCGGGCCGCCCGCGAACTGCTCTGGGGAGGCAGCGGAAGGGTAGTTGGGGAAGGTGCTCACGTTGTCTCCTAACGCGATATCCGTGCAATGCGCGGGTGACCGAGAGCTTAGTGATTTGTTAACCGGGCCGCATCGTCCGAAGGGTAAATGTTGTGCATCGCCGTTGAAATCCGGTGATATTACGCGTTTGGGAATGGGTATTCGAGTCCCACGAGACGGACGAGGTCCCGCAGCGTCAGCTCGAATATCGGGGCCGCGTCGGTGAGCGCGAAGCCCAGGTGGCCGAAGACCTCCATCGACACTGCGCCGTACAGCAGCACCCAGCAGCGCAGGAATATCAGGTGCGCGCCGACCGGCAGCTCGGTGCCGAGCCCGAGCTTGTCGCGAAATCGCGCCAGCTGTGCCCGCATTTCCGGATCGATCTCCTCGTCCGACGGCACCGGAAAGCCGACACGGTTCCACAACTCGAGGAACAGCGTGTAGAAAGTGCCAGCGAATTCGAGCGCGCACTGGTCGGCGATGTCGAACCGCCCGTCGTCAAGCCCGGGCAGCGGCACGCCGAACAGCAGGGCGTACTCGTCCCTGTGCCCGAGCGCCCAGCGGCGGAACTCGTGGCAGGCCGCGATCATCTTCAGCGCGCCGTGCGCGCGCTGCTCGGCGGGGTCCTCGTCGGCCCCGGACGACGGGACGGCGGTCGCTATGGCCCGCCGGATGTCGTTCGAGAGCTCGCGGAACATGTCCGCGACCACGTGCCGCAAGAGTTCTTCCCTGCTGCTGTAGTAGCGATACAGGCCAGGCGCGGTCATCCCCATCTCACGGGCGATCGCGCGCAGCGACGCGGCCTCGGGTCCCTGCTCAACCAGCAACCGGCGAGCCGTCGCGGTGATCTCCTCCATGGTCGCCGTGCGCAACCGGTCCCGGCGGGCCGGAGGAGTCGCCGATGCTTGCGTCACATCTAAAGGCTAACACCCTTGACATCAGTGAATGCCGTATGCAAGGTTAGCGCTGTAAGCAGTTTACGGTGTTCACTAGAGTAACCGCAGGAAACAGGCTTCATCATGGCCGGGAGGCGTGATGTTCGAGGCATGGGGGCGCGGCCTGTACCGGGCGAGGCGGCTGACGCTTGTCATCGCCGTCCTCTTCGCGGTGGCCGCCGGGATCTGGGGAACCGGCGTGTTCGGCAAGCTGACGTCGGGTGATACCTTCACCCCGCCGGGCAGCCAGAGCTATCAGGAAAGCAACCTCGCGGCCAGCGTGTTCGGCCGCGACGACGCGGACGCGGTGGTGCTTTACCACAGCGCCGCGATGACCGTGAACGACCCGGCCTACCGGCAGGCAGTCACGACCGCGCTGGCCGCGTTGCCGCGCGCCGACGTGACGCGAGCCATGACGTACTGGTCGACCGGGCAGTCTGCCATGGTCTCCGCCGACCGGCACTCCACGTACGCGACGCTGCAACTCGCGGGCGCCGACGACCAGGCCCGGCAGGACACCTACAAGACGATTGAGGGCGACCTGGCGGCCGAGCACGTCAGCGACGGGATCACCGCTCAGGTCGGCGGCAACGTGCCGACCGAGGTCGCGATCACCAGCGAGGTAACTTCCAACATCGCCCGCGCCGAGGGCATCTCGCTTCCCGTGCTGCTCATCTTGCTGATCTTCATCTTCGGCAGCGTGGTCGCGGCGTCCCTTCCTGTCGCGATCGGCGGGCTGGCCATCCTCGGCTCGTTCACCGTGCTGCGGCTACTCACCCTGTTCACCCCGGTAGCCATTTACTCGGTGAACGTCACCACGATCATGGGCCTCGGGTTGGGCATCGACTACGGCCTGTTCATGGTGAACAGGTACCGGGAGGAACTGCGTCGTCAGCCCACGGTCGAGCAGGCCGTGGCGCGAACCGTCGCCACCGCTGGCCGCACCGTTCTCGTGTCGGGTATCACGGTCGCCGCCGCGTTGACCAGCCTGATGCTGTTCCCCGTGGTGTTCCTCCGCTCGATGGGCTACGGCGGTGTGGCCACCGTCGCGGTCGACGTGATCGCCGCGGTCACCGTGCTGCCCGCGCTGCTCGCCGTGCTCGGGCACCGGGTCAACGCGCCGCGCGTCCGCAGGCGAGTCGGTCGGGCACCAGTGAAGGAAGAAGGCGGCTGGTATCGCTTCGCCCACAGCGTGATGCGCCGTCCGGTCGCCTATGCCGCCGTGATCGTCGTCGTGCTGCTCGCGCTTGGCGCGCCGTTCCTCAAGATCTCCTGGGGCGGCGTCGATGCCCGGGTGCTGCCCGCGAGTTCGGCCGTACGGCTGGTGTCACAGGACCTGACCAGCGAGTTCCCCGCTAATTCGACCGTTCCTATCGAGGCCGTCGTCAGCGGGGTCACAAGCCAGGACGCGCTGACCGGCTACGTGCGCGCGATCGATTCTGTCGCCGGCGTCACGGGGGTCCAGGTAACCGGCGTGCACGGCAGCACGGCCCGCCTCGACGCCGGCTACGGGCCGCAGCCTGACTCGCCCGCGGCACGTCAGATCGTCTCCGCGATCCGCGACATCCCGCCGCCGCCGCACGCCACGGTCCTCGTCGGTGGCTCGACCGCCCAGACAGTCGACCTGCTGTCCAGCCTCGGCGCGACCCTGCCGTGGATGGCGCTGCTGACGTGCCTGGCCACGTTCGTGCTGCTGTTCCTCGCCTTCGGCTCGGTCGTGCTGCCGGTCAAGGCGATCGTGATGAACGTGCTGTCCCTGTCGGCGACGTTCGGCGTGATCGTGTGGGTGTTCCAGTGGGGCCACCTGTCCGGTCTGCTGCGGTTCACCGCCACCGGAACGATCGACCCGACGATGCCGATCCTGCTGCTGGCGATCATCTTCGGCCTGTCCATGGACTACGAGGTATTCCTGCTGTCCCGGATCCGTGAGCTCTACGACGAGACGGGCGACAACACCGCGGCGGTAGCCGGCGGACCTGCAGCGCACCGGCGGGCTGATCACCAGCCTGGCGTTCTTGCTGATCATCGTCGTCGGCCTGTTCTCCCCCTCCGGAATCTCGTTCATCAAGCTGCTCGGTGTCGGCATGATCGTCGCGCTCATCGTCGACGCGACCGTGGTCCGGGTGATGCTCGTGCCCGCCACGATGCGACTGCTCGGCCGGGCCAACTGGTGGGCTCCGCGTCCATTGCGCCGCCTCTACGCTCGCTATGGCATCAAGGAGAGCGAGGTTCCGGTACCAGCAGGCGCCACGGTCCGTTCGGGCTAAATAATGCTTTTTCCTGTTTCGTGACGGCGAGCCGCGAGCCAGCCGAGCAGCCCCACGGCGGGGAAAGCGGCGGCGGCCAAGCAGGCACCCGTCCAACCCCAGCGCTCGTAGGCGTGCGCGGCCGCCCATGACCCCAGCGAACCGCCCGCGAACATCGTGGTCATGTAGATGGCGGTGAGCCGGGAGCGCGCCTGCGGCACCAGTTCGTAGATCACGCTCTGGCCGAGCAGGTTCGAGGACTGCACCGCCGCGTCCATGAACGCGGCGCCGAGGACCAGCAGCGTCAGGCTGAGCCAGTGCAGGTGGGCGCCGCCGAGCCAGATCAGCGCGAACGAGGCGAGCAGGGTGCCCTGCACCGCGCCGGTGGCAGGCCAGCGCAGCCTCGGCCTGGCGTCGATGTGCCGGCCGCCTGCCGCGGAAACCAGCGCGCCGGCGGCGCCGGCGAGCGCGAAGAGGCCGATTTCCAGCTGGGAGAAGCGGTACTGCGGCCCGGCGAGCAGGAACGAGACCGTGGTCCAGAACGCGCTGAACGCGCCGAACCCGCACGCGCCGACGAGGCTGCGCCAGCGCAAGATGGGCTGGGTGCGCGCGAGGCGGAGCGTTTCGCGCAGCTGCGCGCCGTACCCGGTGTCGACCTCGGGCGGCAGGTCAGGGAGCGAGCGGTAGAGGATGACGGTCGTCGCGGCCATGATGACGGCCGCGATCGCGTACACGCCGCGCCAGCCGGCCAGCTGAGCCACGATCCCGGCGAACGTCCGCGACAGCAAGATGCCGGTGAGCAGCCCGGACAGTACCGTGCCGATGACCCGGGCGCGTTCGGTTTCCGCCGCGAGGGTGGCGGCGTACGGGATCAGCATCTGGATGACCACCGACGTCAGCCCCATGACGATGGCGAGCGCGCCGAGCGCCCGCAGGCTTGGCGCGGCGGCGCTGGCCGCGATGGCCACGGTGTCGATGCTGAGCAGGATGGTAAACAGGCGGCGGCGACGGGTGATGTCGGCGGCGGGCACGATCAGCAGCAGGCCGACGCCGTAGCTGAGCTGGGTGAGCGTGACGAGCAGCGCCGCGCTCGTCTGGGAGACGTGCAGGTCCGTGGCGATCCTGGGCAGCAGCGGCTGCGCGTAATAGAGGTTGGCGCATGTGGCGCCGGCGGTGAAGGCGAGTAGCCGTGCCTGCCCTCGGGTCAGCGTGCGCGTCGCCACGGGGGTTGGTGGCTCTACGTATCCCACTATGACACCAAATGTACGTTGTGTGCTCAGGTGCCACTGCGGCGGGGGCGTGGCGGGGTTCGGTGCGCCTACCGAGGCACGGCGGTCGCGCAAGCGATAAGGTAGCGCGCACAGCGTGTATCCGCTGAAGTATTCGCCCGGTGCGTTGGCCGCGCCATGCATCGGCGGAACCCGGCATTGGCAGAGGTGAGCGACGGTGTATAAGTCCGACGATGATGCGTCCGAGGTCATGTCGGCGGACCTGCCGACCGGCATCTTCCTGCTTGACGTGCGCGAGGACGACGAGTGGGCCGCCGGACACGCGCCTGAGGCCGTGCACGTCCGGCTCAGCGAGCTGACGGAGCGCAGCGACGCGATCCCGCGCGACCGGGAGGTCTACGTGATCTGCCGTTCGGGCGCCCGGTCGGCCTACGCTGCCGACGCGCTGTCGGGGGCGGGCTGGCACGCGGTCAACGTGTCAGACGGCATGACCGGCTGGGCCGTCGCGGGCCGCCCGATGATCAGCGAAACGGGCGCCGAACCTTACGTCGCCTGAGGTTGGGACGTGTCGGACACGGTATCCATCAGGGACCTGCGCGTTTCCACGGTCATCGGGGTGTACGACTGGGAACGCGAGATCGAGCAGACGCTCGTCTTCGCGGTGGACATGGCGGCCGACGTGGCCGCCGCCGCGGTCAGCGACGAAATCGCCGGCGCGCTCGACTACTCGGCGGTCGCGCAGACGGTCAGGTCTGTCGTAACCGCGGGGCGATTCCAGCTCATCGAGACCGCCGCCGAAACAGTCGCGCAGCGGTTGCGCGCCGACTACCGGTTGAGCTGGGTCCGGGTGGAGGTGGCGAAGCCACTCCCGGGCGAGGGGTACACCGCCGTGGTCACCGTCGAACGCGGAAGCCGTTAACGTCGGGCGCCGCGGACTCACTGGCCTACAACACGAGGCCTTGCCAGGTGTGGCCGGCCACGGTGTGGCGGACGTCTCTTTTCACTTCGGGCCGCTGTCCTGTCAAGATGAATGATCGAAAGTTTCACTCTGCGGGAACTTTTCCTGATTGAGAGGACCGGGTTCGTGACCGAGGTTGACGCCGTCCTGGAAAGCGCACAGCTGAAAAACGAGAGGGCGCGTGAGTACGTGCGCTACTGGGCCTGGGTCACCCAGCCGGACAACATCGAGGTCGTCGGTATGGCCGACGACGAGCGGCTGATCCAGGAAGCCCTGGACGCCAAGGAGATCCTGCCGGCGGGCGAGGGCTTGTACTACTCGCGCAGCTATTACAAGGACACCGCGCGCTCTGAAGAGCGGACGATTGTAGCCACGAACGATCCGGCCGACAAGGGCGTCTACAACAACTGGCATCCGGCGCCGGAGATGAAGGCCAAGCTCGCCGGTCTCATGCGGGGCGCGTCCAAGGGCAAGACCATGTACGTGATCCCGTACCTGATGGCCGCCCCTGGCTCGCCGCTCGAGCTGTATGCGGCAGGCGTCCAGCTGACCGACAACCGCAGCGTGGTGCTGCACATGAACCGCATGGCCAGGGTCGGCGTCGAATACATCAACAACCTCGAAGACCAGGACAGCTTCGTTCGCGCCGTGCACGTGACCGGCGACCTGGAGAACCTCGGGCAGGGCACCCCCGAGGACAAGCGCTACTTCGTCACGGTCGCCGACGAGCGGACGATCCTGCACTTCGGCTCGTCCTACGGCGGCAACGCGCTGCTCGGCAAGATCGCGCACGGCCTGCGGCAGGCCGCCTACGACGGCTGGGCGTCCGGCAAGTTCCTCGCCGAGCAGTTCATGTTGCTGGGCATCACCGACCGGCACACCGGCAGGCGCTACCACATCGCGGGCGGCTTCCCGAGCGCGTCCGGCAAGACCAACCTGGCCATGACGCTCGCCCCGGACGCCCTGGGCGATCGCTATCACGTCGAGTTCTACGGCGACGACATCGCCTGGATGTGGGTCGGCGACGACGGGCGCCTGTACGGCATGAACCCCGAGTTCGGCGTCTTCGGCGTCGCCAAGGACACGAACGAGGCCACCAATCCGACCGCCTTGGACGCGATCGCCCCGGAAACGAAGGCGATCTTCACGAACGTCGCCTACAACGAGCAGACGCACGAGGTCTGGTGGGAGGGCCGTACCAAGAACCCGCCGGCGGACCTCGACGGCTGGCTTGACTGGAAGGGCCACCGGATCGCCGACCGGGCGCCGGTGGAGGCGAACGACCCCTGGGCCCACCCGAACAGCCGGTTCACGACCACCCTGGCGAACGTGCCGAACGTCGCCAGCGACTACGCCGACCCGAAGGGCGTGCCGATCGACGCCATCATCTTCGGCGGCCGGACCCGTGACCGCGAGCCGCTCGTCCGCGCGATCACCGACCTGGCCGAGGGCGTGTACGACGGCCTGACCCTCGGCGCCGAGGCCACCTTCGCGGCCGAGGGCGTGGACGGGCAGCTGCGCTACGACCCGATGTCGATGCGGCCGTTCATGTCCTACCCAGAGGGCAAGTACGCCGCGCACTGGCTGAAGATCGTCGGTCAGGCGACGGAGCCGCCCATCTTCGCCCACGTCAACTGGTTCCAGCGCGACGCCAAGGACGGGCACTTCCTGTGGCCGGGCTACCGCGACAACCTGCGCGCCCTGCTGTGGCTCATGGAAATGCGCGAGGGCGAGGTCGCCGGCGTACACACCCCGGTCGGCATCGTGCCCGCCAAGAGCGAGCTCAACCTGGACGGCCTGGCGATCGACCGCGGGGACTTGGACAGGCTGCTCACGATCGACGCCGACCGGTGGCGCCGGGAGATGGAGTTCCGGGAGCGTCACCTGGCCCAGTTCGACGGCCTGCCCGATGAGATCTGGGCGGCGCACCGCCGCGTCGCGGCACAGTTCGGCGAATAACCGGGTGGCCCGCCCGGTCAGGGCTCTCGCACGGTGCTGAACACCAGGGTGTAGTCCTCAACGCCGTGGATCTTGGCACTGGTGTCACCGGTCACTTCGTCGGGAACATCGGCCTCGGGCATCTGGGATCTGACGATCGCGGCGACGCTCGGGGCGCTCGCTCGTGTCCGCAGATCCCGCCATATGGTCTCGCTGATCAGCCGTCCCGAAGCCGGCTCGGCGAACAACAGCGCGTCGCAGAAGCCCGGCGCCTCGGCGAGCGGCGGCACAGCGTAATCCCCGATCACCTCGATCGCGTCGTCCACCTCTGACGGCTTGACCTGTATCCGTGTCAGCTGAGCCGCGAGCCCGCGCCGCGGCAGTGCTAGCCGTTCGACGAGCTCGAAGACGGGAACCTGATACTCCTCGACGGTTACCGGGCCGCCTGCCAGCCTGGCTAGCTCGCCGCGCAGCGGCGCCTCCGTGTTCTCACTCCCGTTCATCTCGCCGGAGGTCGCCCAGACCGAACCGAATATCGCTACGCCACGCTCCCGGTCCTCAAGCACGGAGATTCCGAGGCTGCCCGGGCGCTGCTCCAGCGCGGGGCCGATCTCCCGTTCTAGGTAGCTGATGCACGCGTCCAGCGCCGCCGCGCCCGCGGCGAGGTCTACGGCGAGCCGGGTAAGTCGTGTGTGCAGCACGGCGCCCTCCTGCGGCTCACAATAACGCACGGTGATCGGATTGGCCCGGCGGGGAGCACGCGCCCTCACAAGGCGGCGAATTGCCCGGTTTGGGGTGATCGCTCTGGGCGGACAGCGGGCGGGGAATGTTCGGGGGCTCTCCTTTCTTGAGTGTGATTGACTCAACCTTAGGAGGGGCTGATGAGCGAAGTGCTCACGCTGCCGGTGCTGCCGCTCGATAACGAGGTGGTGCTGCCGGGCATGGTGGTCCCCATCGAGCTTTCGGACACCGAGGCCCGCGGGGCCATTGAGGCCGCTAGGAACAGCAAGGGACTCGGACGCGGGCCGGGGATCCGTGCAGAGGAGAAGGCACGGGTGCTCCTCGTGCCGCGGCTCGCCGATCGCGGGCTGGCCGCCGTAGGGACCCTCGCCGTCATCGAGCAGGTCGGGCAGATGCCCGGCGGTGCGCCAGCCGCCGTGCTCCGCGGCGTTTCCCGGGTCCGTATCGGGTCCGGCACGACCGGACCGGGCGCGGCGCTGTGGGTCGAGGGCACCGTGGTTCCCGAGACCGGGCAGGGCGGGCGGGCTGATGAGCTCGCAAAGGAGTACAAGACTCTGGTCATCGCCACGCTGCAGCAGCGGGGCGCATGGCAGTTCGTGGACACGATCCAGCAGCTCGACGACCCGTCGACCATCGCCGACCGAGCCGGCTACGCCAGTTATCTCACGGCGGAGCAGAAGCTGACCCTGCTCGAGACCGCCGACCTGGTGCAGCGGCTTGAGCTCGCGATCAAGTTGATCCGCGAGCACATGGCCGAACTAGAGGTCGCCGAGTCCATTCGCAAGGACGTCACCGAGGGCATGGAGAAGCAGCAGAAGGAATTCCTGCTGCGCCAGCAGCTCGCGGCGGTGCGCAGGGAGCTCAACGAGCTGACCGGCGGCGGCAACGGCACGGAAGAGGACGACTACCGGGCCCGCGTCGAGGCCGCCGACCTGCCGGAGAACGTCCGCGAGGCCGCGCTCAAGGAGGTCGACAAGCTCGAGCGGACCCCCGACGCCTCGCCGGAGATCGGCTGGATCCGCACGTGGCTGGACACGATCCTGGACATTCCGTGGAGCGAGCGGACCGAGGACGCCTACGACATCACCGGCGCCCGAGTGATCCTTGACGAGGACCACACCGGGCTCGACGACGTGAAGGACCGGATCATCGAGTACCTGGCCGTGCGCAAGCGGCGTTCTGACCGGGGGCTGGGTGTGGTCGGCGGCCGTCGTTCTGGTGCGGTGCTCGCGCTCGTCGGACCGCCTGGCGTTGGCAAGACCTCGCTGGGCGAGTCGGTGGCACGCGCGATGGGCCGCAAGTTCGTCCGCGTCGCGCTCGGCGGCGTCAGGGACGAGGCGGAAATCCGCGGTCACCGGCGCACCTACGTCGGGGCGCTGCCAGGACGGATCGTCCGGGCCATCCGCGAGGCCGGCACGATGAACCCTGTCGTGCTGCTCGACGAGGTCGACAAGATCGGTTCTGACTACCGCGGGGACCCCGCGGCCGCCCTGCTCGAGGTCCTCGACCCGGCGCAGAACCACACGTTCAGGGACCACTACCTGGAGGTCGACCTCGACCTGTCCGACGTGGTGTTCCTCGCCACGGCCAACGTGCTCGAGGGTATCCCCGGGCCGCTGCTCGACCGGATGGAGCTGGTCACGCTCGACGGGTACACCGAGGACGAGAAGGTCGCGATCGCGCGGGACCACCTGCTGCCGCGGCAGCTGTCCAAGGCCGGAATGTCGGCCGAGGAGGTCACCGTCTCCGGCGACGCGCTCCGGCTCATCGCCGCCGAGTACACCCGCGAGGCTGGCGTCCGGTCGCTGGAGCGGGCGATCGCCCGCGTGCTGCGGAAGGTCGCGGCGGCGGAGGCGCTCGAGCCCGGCAGCCTGCCGATCACGGTGGGCGTCGCGAACCTGCACGACTACCTGGGCCGGCCGCGGTTCACCCCGGAAACCAGCCTGACCGCCGACTCCAGGCGGACGGCGGTGCCGGGCGTCGCGACCGGGCTGGCGGTCACCGGCGCGGGCGGGGACGTGCTCTACATCGAGGCGTCGCTGGCCGACCCGGAGACCGGGGCCGCGGGCGTCACGCTCACCGGACAGCTCGGTGACGTGATGAAGGAGTCGGCGCAGATCGCGCTGTCCTACCTGCGCTCGCACGGCGCGGAGCTGGAACTGCCTGTCGGTGACCTGAAGGACCGCGGCGTCCACGTGCACGTGCCGGCCGGCGCGGTGCCGAAGGATGGCCCGTCGGCCGGAGTCACGATGACGACGGCGCTGGCGTCGCTGCTCTCCGGCCGGCCCGTCCGGTCCGACGTGGCGATGACCGGCGAGGTGTCCCTCACCGGGCGGGTGTTGCCGATCGGCGGGGTGAAGCAGAAGCTGCTCGCCGCGCACCGGGCCGGCGTCACCACGGTGCTGATCCCGCAGCGCAACGAGCCTGACCTGGACGACGTGCCAGCCGAGGTGCTCGCCAAGCTGGACGTGCACCCGGTCAGCGACGTTCGCGAGGTCCTGGCGCTGGCGCTGGAACCGGCGACGACCGCGGCGGCCGCCGCGGCGTAGGATCCACCCGCTCAGACGGCCGGGCGGCCGCTTTCAGGCCGCCCGGCCGTTCCTTTTATTTGATCGGAACGAGTGGGGCTGACTCCTACCAGAAATGCAGGCTCGATCCCAGATCGAGCCCGCCGCACGTGGTGATCGTCAGCCGGGTGCCGTTCGTGGTGCTGTCGCCGGGATCGGACAGGCAGTAACCACCGTCGGGCCCGCCCGCGGAGAGCAGGAATCCGATGCCTCCGTAGTAGGGCAACGGTGCCCACTGCTGGTCTCCGTTCGGAGGCTGGCACGTGGACAGCGTTACCGCGCCGCCGCTGCTCGGACTGCCGAACGTCAGGCACTTGCCGAGGACCCGCACCGTTCCGTCGGGCTCGAAGGTCCATGCCTGCGCCTTGTCTTCGTTGCAGGTGTACACCTGGATCGGATTGCCGTTCGTGGTCCGCGCGCCCGTGTCATCGACGCACTTGCCGGCGACCCCGAGGAGCAGCGATCCCGCGGGCAGGATCCAGCGCTGCGAGCCGGGAACGTCGGGCCCGCACAGCTGGATCTCCACTGGGGTCCCGTTGCGAGTGCTCCCGCCCGGGTCGGTCAGGCACTGCCCGGAGGCGACGCCCTGGACTTCGGCGAACTCGGTCGGGACCCAGGCCTGGTTGGCACCGCCGGTGCAGGACCATAGCTGGAGCTTGGCGCCGCTGACCGTGCTCCGGCCCGTCACGTCGAGGCACTTACCGTGGATTCTTAGCGTGCCGTCCCTGGCTATGGTCCAGCGTTGCGCCGCGCCCCCTGTGCAGGTCCAGATCTGGATCTTGTTGCCGTTGGTGCTCCGGTTCCCGGTGTCATCCAGGCACTTTCCGCCGAGGTTGAGCGGGATGGCGCCGGCAGGCCCGGTGCCGGCGGCCGCGGTCACCGTCCAATTGAACGAGACCGACGCGGTGCCGCCCCACTGGTCGGACGCGCTCACCGTCACGGTGTAATCGCCGCTGGTCTGCGCCCATCCGGAGATGACCGGCGTGTCGCCTACCAGCGTGAGGCCTGGCGGGGCCCCGGACATGGAGTACGTCAGCGTGTCATCAGCGGCGGAGTCCGTGACGTTGAGGTCCTTGGTGACCGGGTCGCCGGCTCCGGTGGATTGCGCGCCGGGGCTGGAGATGCTGATGTTCCCCGCGACCACCCAGTCGTACACCGCGACGCCCTGCGAACCGGTGGTGTCGGTCGCCATGATCAGGCCGGTGGACTGACCCAGCGTGGTGGGCGTCCCTGAGATGAGGCCGGTCGTCGGGTCGAGGGACAGCCCCGGAGGCAGGGCGGCGCCGACGCCGGACAGGCTGAACGTGATCGGCAGTCCGGTCTCGGTGTCGGTCGCGAAGACCTGCACGCTCGCCGGAACCCCGACCTTGAAATGTTCGATCTCCGGCACGATGACCGATATCAGGTTCCAGACGTTCCAGGTGAAGGTGGTCGAGCCGGTAGACCCGGTACCATCGGTCGCGGTCACGGTGACCTGGTAGGTGGCGATCGTCGAGGACGTGGTGCCGGATATGACTCCGGTCGACGGATTGATCGACAGGCCAGACGGCAGGCCGGTGGCGGCGTAGGTAAGGGTCTGTCCCGTGCCCGCGTCGGTCGCGCTGATCTTCAGGCTGACGAACGTGTTCGGCTCGGTCTGCGGCGTGCTGGGAGCCAGTACGAAGATCGAGTTCTGGACGTCCCAGCCGAAGGAGACCGTGGCCGCTGCCCCCGTGGGGTCCGAGGCCGTTATCGATGTGGTGCCGTGGAAGGCCGTGGTGACCTCACCCGAGATGCTCCCGGTCGCGGTGTCGAAGGTGACTCCTGGCGGCAGCCCGGTCGCCGCGTAGGTGATCGTCTCGTTCGGCGCGGAATCAGCCGCGGCGAGTGGCGGAATGTTGACGGAGTGTGGCAGCAAGACGACGCTGGATTGCAGGCCGGGACTCGCCAGCGCGATGTAGTCGGTCGGCTGGCGGCCGAACGTGAACGCTCCGGTCCCATCCGGCGTCCCCCAGCCCGCCGGGCCGTTGTAACCGGGCCCGGCGGTGCACAAGTAGGCCGGGGAGCATCCGTCGCCCGCGTCCGTGCCGCTCGTCACGGGATAGAGGTCCCCCGAGTGCAGGTACGGATAAGTGACCGGGAGGGTGCCCGCGGCCGGGGGACCCGCCAGCGCGTAAACCGCGCCGACGATCGCCGCCGAGACCGTCGTGCCGCCGCCCACGCCCCAGCCCGCGCCGCCCTGATAGCTGTCGTAGAAGGCGACCCCGGTGTTCGGGTCGGCGACGGCCGCCACATCGTTGGCGGTCCTGTCCTGGCAGCCGGTGTCCGTCTGCCATGACGGCTTTCCCGCTTGCGTTCCCTCCGTGCAGCCCGAACTGGTGGCGTCGGTCTTCGCGGCCGGGTTCGCGGGTCCCCAGACGGTCTCGGACCAGCCCCGGGCCGTATCGGGCGCGCTGGTGAGCGTCGTGCCGCCCACCGCGGTGACGAATTGCGATGCCGCCGGGTAGATGGTGAAGGGCTGCCGGTAGCCGTAGTTGCCCGCCGGAGCGGTGATGGCGACGCCAGGATGGTCGAGATACTTACCGTCTGCCGGATCGGTGCCCCCGGACAACGGGTCGATGATCACGTATTTCGCGCCGAGCGCCACCGCAGAATCGACCGCGGGACCCGTGTCGGCGATGCCCGAAGCATCGGCCTCGAGGAGCACGATGTCGCAGTTCGGGCAGATCGCGGAGACCATGTCCAGGTCGAGCGACTCGTCGGTCGCCCACGGGTCGGGTGTCCCGCCGTAGCTTGGCGGCAGCGGGCTGGCCTGGCCGCTTTGGTTGAGCTGGCGGAAGCACCCGTTGGCGACCGTACAGCCGGGCAGTCCGTACTGCGCGCGGTAGACCGCCAGGTCGGACGCGGCGTTCGGGTCGTCGTACGCCCCGATGACCGCGACCGTGGCGCCGGTGTCGGCCGAGGCGGCCGCGGACACCAGGTTGTAGGCGCTCTGCAGGTCCGACGGCGCATAACCCGCGGGCGCGGCGCTGGCCGGCTGGACGCCGGTGGCGTGTCGCACGTTCGCGCGGACGAGCCCGCTGGCGCCTGACGCCCCTGATACCCCGGCGGCCCCGGTTCGCGCCACCGACACCGTCGCCGGGGCGGAGGAAACCGCCGCCTCGCTCGCGCTCGCGCTCGCGGCGGCCAGCCCGGTACCGAGTAGCAGCGCCCCGATGACGTACCGACTCCGGATGAACCTGCGGCGACCAGGCGGTATGCCCATGACTACGCTCCCCGTCACGGCACCCTTGTCTCATAGCGAAACAGGTGTGCTGCCGCGTCGCCTTGGCCCCCCCGTGCGACTACAGCACTATCTATACACGTGTCAAAGTTTCCGTCGCAATAGTCTCATTCATCCCGATCTGACCCTGCTGATCCTTGCCGGGCATCCCACCGCATACCAGCCCGTCGGCGTCTCCGTCTGAAGACGTCATGGACCGCTCCCTTCAGCCGGATGAATGTCCCCTACAGCTGGCCATAACAAGCTGGACGGGCCATTCATCCGGTGCGGGGCGGCCGCGTCGTCGTCAGGCCGCGTGGTCCGGGCACAGGCCGAAGAGCTCGACGGTGTGGTCGACCGAAGTGAAGCCGGCCTCCGCCGCCACTCGTTCCGCCCACTGTTCGATGACGCGCCCCTCGACCTCGACGCTGGTGCCGCAGACGCGGCAGGTGAGGTGATGGTGGTGACCGGTGGTCTCGCACTGCCGGTACAGCGTCTCGCCCGACGGGTCGCGGATCGTGTCGATCGCGCCCTGCTCGCTGAGTACCTGCAGGTGACGGTAGACGGTGGTAAGGCCGACGGTCTCGCCCTGGCGTCGAAGTTCTGCGTGGATCTCCTGGGCGCTGCGGAAGCCGGGGAGGCTGACCAGGGCAGCGGCGACGACAGACGCCTGCCTGGTCCCGCGCACCCTCGTGCCGCGCGGCTGTTCCACTGTCACACCTCGCAAGGTAGCAGGCCTTTCTGTCGGTAGTCACGGACGGCTTGCTTACTGATAATAGAAACGATTATCATTAACAGCGAATCGGGCGAACTCGCGGGCCAGTGTCTCTTGGCGTCGCGCCCGGGGGTCAAACGACTTGAGGAGACTCACTATGCGGAGCGTTGCCGGAAGCCGCCGGGCGGTCGGCGTGCTGCTGGCTGTGGCGGCGGCTACGGGGGCCACGGCCCTCGCCGGGTGCTCGGGGAATGCGAGCGGCGCCAGCTCGTCGGGGAAGATCGTGGCGGTGGGCGCGGAGAACCAGTACGCCGACGTCATCCAGCAGGTCGGCGGTAAGTACGTCCAGGCCAGCGCCATCATGAGCAACCCGAACACGGACCCGCACACGTTCGAGGCGTCGGCCGCGGTTGCTCGCGAGGTGGGCAATGCCGAGCTTATCGTGCAGAACGGGGTCTTCTACGACACCTTCATGAGCATGATCGAGAACGCGGCGCCGAACTCCGACCGCAAGGTCATCGACGTTCAGAAGTTGCTCGGCCTGCCGAACAGCACACCTAACCCGCACCTGTGGTACAACCCGGTCACGATGCCAAAGGTGGCGGACGCGATCGCCAGCGACCTGTCCGCGCTGCAGCCGTCGCACGCCTCATATTTCCAGGCCAACGCCAAGGCGTTCATCTCCAGCCTGACGGCCTGGAACAACGCGATCGCGAGCTTCAAGGCCGCCTACCCGGGGACCCCGGTCGCGACCACGGAACCGGTAGCCGACTACATGCTGCAAGCCGTGGGCGCGAACAACCTGACGCCATTTACCTTCCAGGCTGACATCATGAACGGCATCGACCCGTCGCCGCAGAACGTCGCCACGGAGAAGTCCCTGTTCACCCAGCACAAGGTCAAGGTCTTCCTGTACAACCAGCAGGTGACGGACCCACTGACCGAGTCGCTGATCACGCTGGCGCAGCAGAACGACATCCCGGTCGTGGGCGTCTACGAGACGATGCCCGTGCCCGGTTACGACTACCAGAGCTGGATGCTGGCCGAGGTGCAGGACCTGCAAAAGGCGGTCACCGAGAAGGTCTCGACGGAGCACCTGTGAGGACCACGATGACCCAAGAAGCGACACCGCACGACGTGACACCGGCGGAGGCGGTGCCGACGGTTCGCGATGATGGCCCCGGTCTGCTGACCCTGGACAACATCGGCGTGCGGTTCGGTGGCCGCCCGGTGCTCAGCGACGTCAGCTTCACGCTCCGCAAGGGTGAGTTCGCCGGCCTGATCGGGCCGAACGGGGCGGGGAAGACGACCCTGCTCCGGGTCATCCTCGGGTTGCTCCAGCCGTCGGGGGGCAATGTTTTCGTCGATGGTGAGCAGCACGTCAGGAGCAAAGCGCTAATCGGCTACGTGCCGCAGAAGCTGGTCATCGACCCCGACATGCCGTTGCGCGCCCGGGACGTGGTGTCGCTCGGGCTGGACGGGAACAAGCTCGGCTTCAGCCTTCCGTCCCGCCAGCGCCGGGCACAGATCGACCAGGCTCTGGTGGATGTTGGCGCGGACGAGTTCGCCGGCCACCGGGTCGGCGAACTGTCCGGTGGCGAGCAACAGCGGGTGCTGATCGCGCACGCGTTGATCAGCAGGCCGCGGCTGCTGCTGCTCGACGAGCCGCTGGCGAACCTCGACCTGAAGAGCGAGCAGGAGATCGTCGCGCTGCTCGCCAAACTGGCCCGCGAGCACGAGATCGCGGTGCTGCTGTCCGCGCACGACATGAACCCCCTGCTGCACGTGATGGACCGGATCGTGTACGTGGCGAACGGGCATGTCGCGACCGGAAGCACCGACGAGGTCGTGACCTCGGACGGTCTTAGCCGCCTGTACGGGCACCACGTGGACGTGGTCCGGGTGCACGGCCGGGTCCTGGTGGTGGCGGGCGAGTAGATGCACTACCTCTTCGAACCCGGCCTGCTGGACTCAGGCCCGGTCAGGACCGCCCTGCTGATAGGCGCCGTGGTGGCCGTCACCTCGGGCGTCATCGGCGTGTTTACTGTCATCCGCGGGCAGAGCTTCGCCGGCCACTCGCTGGCCGACGTCGCGACCACCGGCGGGTCGGGCGCCTTCCTCGTCGGCCTGAACCAGTTCTGGGGGTTCCTCGTCGCGGGCGTTGTCGCCGCCGGGCTGATGGAGGCGATCGGTGCCCAGCGGCGCCGCGGCCGGGACGTCGCCACCGGAGTGGTGCTCGGCGCCGCGCTCGGTGCTGCCGCGCTCTTCCTCTACCTGGGCACGCAGCAAACATCGACGACGGGCGCGTCCTTCACGATTTTGTTCGGCTCCATCTTCGTCGTCAGCGGGGACACCGTGCCGGCGCTCGTCGCCTCCGGCGTGCTCGCGATGCTCACGGTCGTCGTCCTCGCCCGCGTGCTGCTGCTCACCTCGCTGTCCCCGGACGTGGCCAGGGCGCGCGGCGTCAACGTGCGCCTGGTAGGCGCGGCGTACCTGATCGCGCTGGCCATCTCGGTGTCGCTGTCCGCCGTCGCCATCGGCGCGATATTGTCCACCGCGCTGCTGATCGGCCCGGCGGCGACCGCGCTGCGGGTGTCAAAGAGCCCGGCCAAGGCGATGGCGGTGGCGGCGGCCACCGGGCTGGCCGCGACGTGGATCGGCATCGTCCTCGCCTACGACTCCTTCTACTGGCCGCCGCACGGCCACGGCTGGCCGGTCAGCTTCTTCGTCGTGGTGCTCGTCGTTGTCGGCTACCTGCTGAGCTACGTGCGGCGACCGCGGCCGGTGGCGCGGCGCTCGCCGCACGAGGGAGCCGAATGTTTTCCAGCCTGATGATGAACACCTGGATCGCCGCGAGCGTCGTCGCGGTGATCGCGGGTGTGACCGGCTTCTTCGCCGTGCTCCGGGGGTCCACTTTCGCCGCGCACGCGATACCGAACGGGGCGTTCGCCGGCGCCGCCGGCGCCAGCCTGCTCAGCATCAACGTCATCTGGGGGCTGGCGGTCTTCTCGATCGGCGGGGCGCTTGGCATCGGAGCGCTGGGCCGCAAGGCCAGGCACGACGTGGTGACCGCGCTCGCGCTCGTGCTGATGCTCGGCCTTGGCGCGTTGTTTGTCAGCCTCAGCACCGAGTACGCGCAGGAGGCGTACTCGCTGTTGTTCGGCGAGGTCTTCGGAGTCAGCAGCACCGAGGTGCTGCCGATCGTCGGCCTCGGCGTGGCCTCCGTTGTGCTGATCGGGGTCGCGTTCCGCCCGCTCATGCTTACCTCGGCGCTGCCCGAGGTCGCTGATGCGCGCGGCGTCTCTACCCGCAAGGCCGAGCTGTACTTCCTGGTCGTGATGGCGCTCGCGGCGTCCATGACGATCCCGGTCGTCGGTGCGCTGCTGATGTTCAGCCTGATGATCGGCCCGGCCGCGGCGGCTCGGACGGTCACCCCACGCCCCGGGGTCGCGATGGCGCTGTCGGTGGCGATCGCGCTGGTCACCGTGTGGCTATCCATCGTGCTCTCGTATCACACCAACTGGCCGCTTGGCTTTTTCGTGGGCGTAGCGGGAGCGGTGTTCTACGTAATCGCACAGCTGAGGAAAAACAGGTAATACCGGCACCCGAGTGACACATACGCCGTTAGAGTGTCGCTCGTGATGAGGGCGGGCGGGAGAGCGTCCCTCCTGGGGGGACTGTGCTTGTTGCTGTCGGCGGTGGCGTTTCCGCTGACGGGCATCACCCAGGCGCATGCCGATGTGACGCCGACGACGGTGACAACTTCGCTATCCGACGGCACGAACTCGGGCACGTCGCTCACGGAGGCGGTCGGCACCGCCGTCACTGATACGGCCACGCTGTCCGGGGACAACGCGAGCACCGCGACAGGAACGGTCACGTACAACGTGTACTCCGACGCGGCCTGCACCGCGCTGGTGAACGGCGGGTCGGCCGAGACGATCAGCACGGCGGGAACGCCGTCGGCTTCGGCGCCGGTCACGCTGGACATTCCGGGCACTTACTACTGGCAAGCCGCGTACTCCGGTGACGCGGCGAACGGGGCGTCGGAGAGCACCTGCGGCCTCAATGGCGAGGTGGAGATCGTCTCGCCCGGTTCGACGCCCACGTCCGTGTCCGCCACCTTGTCGGGCGACGGGCAATCCGGCGTGTCACTGTCCGTGCCGGCCGGCACGACCATCACCGACACGGCCAGCCTCAGCGGCGATGCGGCCGCTTCCGCGACCGGGACGGTCACCTACGACGTGTACTCCGACGCCGCCTGCACCGACCTGGTGAACAGCGGCACGGCGGAGTCGATTACCACGCCGGGCACGCTGGCCCCGTCGGCGGGGGTGACGCTGAGCACGCCTGGCACCTATTACTGGGAAGCCTCTTACTCCGGTGACGCGGACAACGCGCCGTCGGAGAGCACCTGTGGCCCGAGCGGTGAGGTCGAGACCGTGACTCCCGCGGAGACCACGGTGACCACGGCGCTGTCCGGTGGCGGGCAGGCCGGCACGTCGATCACCGTGCCGGCTGGCACGCAGGTTACGGACACCGCGACGCTGGCCGGGACCGATGCCTGGGTGGCGTCCGGGTCGGTCACCTACACGGTGTACTCGGACTCCGCGTGCACCACAGAGGTGAGCACCGCGACCGTGTCGATCATCACGCCGGGCATGCTGCCGACGTCCGCGCCGGTGTTGCTGACAATCGCTGGCACGTATTACTGGCAGGTCGCGTACGACGGCGACCTGGGCAACGCGCCGTCGGTGAGCACCTGTGGTCAAAGCGGTGAGATCGAGACCGTGGCACAAGCGCCGACCACGATGGGGCAGTCGCTGTCAGGCGGCGCCCAGTCCGGCACCGCGATCAGCGTGCCGGCGGGTACCGCGGTGACGGACACCGCGACGCTATCCGGGATGGACGCGGTCAGAGCGACCGGGCAGGTCACCTACACCGTGTACGCGAATCCTGCGTGCACCAATCCCGTCGCGGGGACGTCCGGGTCAATCACGCCGGCTGGCACGGTGCCGTCCGCCTCGCTGACGCTGACAATCGCGGGTACGTACTACTGGCAGGTCTCGTACATCGGCGACGCTAACAACTTGGCCTACACGAGTCCCTGTGGTCCGTCCGATGCGGTGGAAGCGGTAACACCAAAGCAGCAGTTGACGTCGCTGGCTACGGTGCTGTCCGGCGGCGGCCAAACCGGCACGACGATCACTGTGCCGGCGGGCACGGTCGTGACGGACGCCGCGGAGCTGTCCGGGGTCGACGCGGGCGTCGCGACCGGGACGGTGACCTACACGGTGTACTCGAACTCGGCGTGCACGACGGCCGTCAGCACGGGAGCGGCTGAGACGATCACGCCGACAGGCACGCTACCGGCGTCAGCTCAGGTCACACTGACCACGCCTGGCACGTACTACTGGAAAGCGTCGTACTCGGGCGACCTGAACAATGCGGGGTTCACGAGCCCTTGCGGTCCGTCCGGTGAGGTCGAGACCGTGACGTCGGCGCCGCTCGCGACAACGCTGACGGCGTCGTTGCTGAGCGCGCCGGAGAACGGGACGTCGGTCATCGTGCTTGCGGGCACCTCGGTGCGGAACTCGGCGCATCTGGCCGGGGTGAACGCGGCGAAGGCGGCCGGCACGGTGACCTACCGGGTGTATTCCAACGCGACGTGCACCACCCTGGTCGCCACGGCGGGCACCGTAACGGTGACCGGCGGAGTGGTGCCAAGCTCGGCGGCCGAGACCCTGACCACACCGGGCACGTACTACTGGACCGCCTCCTACAGCGGAGATTCCGGCAACAAGCCCTCCGCCAGCCTCTGCCTGGCGGAGACCGAGATCGTCACCCCGGCTGCGGTCGCGGACACGCACGTGAGCGCGCAGGCCAGCCACACCGCCACCGTCAAGGTCTCCACCCCGGCGGCGGGCGACCTGCTCGTCGCGTTCGTGTCCGGGCGCGGACCCGCCGGGAAGAGCCAGACCGCCACGGTGTCGTCAAGCGGCCTGAAGTGGACGCTCGTGGGCCGGGAAAACACCGGCCGCGGTGACACCGAGGTCTGGTCCGCCCGGGCGACCGGCAAGCTGAACAACCTCTCCGTGACCGCGACGGAGCGGTACACGGGCTCGAATGTGTCGCTGACCGTGGTGGCGTTCAAGAACGCCGCCGGCATCGGCAAGCACGCGATGTTCCACTCCGGCGCGGGGACGCCCGCGGGCACGCTCACCACGAGCAAGGCCAACTCCTGGGTGTTCGCGGTGGGCGACGACTGGCTCCACTCGACATCGCGGACCACCGGCTCCGGGCAGGCCCTCGTCCATGAGTCGACCGACTCGGCCGACACCTACTGGGTGCAGTCGACGAGCGGCATCACGTCCAAGGCCGGGACAAAGGTGACGATCAACGACACCAAGCCGCCGAAGGACCCGTACAACCTGGTCCTCGTCGAGATCCTCTCGAGTTAAGGAAGCCCTGGAGAGTCGCCGCCCTCCCCCCACATGGGGGGACCAGTCCCCCATAACCCCCGGCAGAGAAGAGAATGGGGGTTATGGCGAACCGGCTCGAGACAGCGACCAGCCCCTACCTGCTGCAGCATGCCGACAATCCGGTCGACTGGTGGCAGTGGGGCGAGGAAGCATTCGCGGAGGCGCGCCGCCGCGACGTGCCGGTGCTGCTGTCCGTCGGGTACGCCGCCTGCCACTGGTGCCACGTGATGGCTCACGAGTCATTTGAGGACCCGCGGACCGCGGACGTGGTCAACGACAACGTCGTCGCCATCAAGGTGGACCGGGAGGAGCGGCCCGACGTCGACGCCGTCTACATGGCGGCCACGCAGGCGATGACCGGGCAGGGCGGCTGGCCGATGACCGTCTTCATGACGCCCGATGGCGAGCCCTTCTACTGCGGCACCTACTTCCCTCGCGAACAGTTCGTCCGGCTGGTAAACGCTGTCGCCCGCGCCTGGCAGCAGGACCGGGGACAAGTCAATGATCAGGCCGAACGAATAGCGGCTGCACTTGCCGAGAACGCCTCGGCGCTGTCCGGGCTGGGCGCAGAAGCGGGCGACGGCGCTTTTGAGGAAGTCACCGCCGACGCGGTGACGGGCCTGGAGGCCGGCTTCGACCGCTCGGCCGGCGGCTTCGGCCGGGCCCCCAAGTTCCCGCCCTCGATGGTGCTCGAGTTCCTGGTGCGGCACTACTCGCGCACCGGCTCGCCTGGCGCGTTGGCGATGGCCGAGGGCACCTGTGAGGCGATGGCGCGCGGCGGCATCTACGACCAGCTGGGCGGCGGGTTCGCCCGGTACAGCGTGGACGCTGACTGGGTGGTGCCGCACTTCGAGAAGATGCTCTACGACAACGCGCTGCTCGCCCGGGCGTACACGGACCTGTGGCGGATCACGGCGTCCTCGCTGGCCCGCCGGGTCGCGGAAGAGACCTGTGACTTCATGCTGCGGGAACTGCGTACGCCGGAGGGCGGGTTCGCGGCGTCCCTCGACGCGGACAGCGACGGCGTCGAGGGCGCGTTTTACGTGTGGACGCCGGCCGAGCTTCGCGACGTGCTCGAGGACGCGGACGCCGAGTTCGCGGCCACGGTGTTCGGCGTCACGGAACGCGGCACGTTCGAACAAGGCAAGTCGGTCCTGCAGCGGCGCTCCGACCCGGCTGACCACGAGCGGCTCGACCGGATACGCGGCGCGCTGCTCGCCGCCAGGGACGGACGAACCCGGCCCGCCCGCGATGACAAGGTCGTGGCCGTCTGGAACGGGATGGCGATCGCCGCGCTGGCCGAGGCGGGACTGGTCTTCGACCGGCCCGACCTCGTCGCGGCCGCCGAGGACGCCGCGGAGTTGCTCATGTCCGTGCACGTTCGCGGGAGCCGGATCACGAGGACGTCGCGGGATGGGGTCGCGGGGACGAGCGCCGGGCTGCTCGAGGATTACGCCTGCGCGGCGTCGGGCTTGCTCGCCCTGTACGGAGTGACCGGCCGCTCGCGGTGGGTCACGGTGGCGGGCGCCCTCCTTGACACCGTGCTGACCGCGTTCGGCGACGGGGCCGGTGGCTTTTATGACACTGCGGAGGACGGCGAGCGGCTGATCTTCCGGCCGGCCGACCCCGCCGACGGGGCCACCCCGTCAGGGGCGTTCGCCGCGGCCGACGCGTTGCTCAGCTATGGCGCGCTGACCGGCTCCGCGCGGTACAGGGACGCCGCCGTCGCCGCGCTGCGGGTGCTGCCACCGATCGCGGCCCGCTACCCGCGGGCGGCGGCTACCGGCCTGGCGGTGGCGGAGGCGCTGCTCTCCGGGCCGGCCGAGATCGCGGTCGTCGGCCCGGACGACGACCCGCGCACCACCGACCTGCTGCGCACCGCGGTGCACATGGCGCCGCCCGGCGCGGTCTTCGCGCTCGGCCCAGGAACCGACGGGGCAGACGTGTACGCCGCGGCCGAGGCCGTTCCGCTGCTCGCCGGCCGCGGCCTGGTAGCAGGAGGCCCGGCCGCGTACGTATGCCGCGAATTCACCTGCCAGGCCCCGGTCACAACTCCCGCCGCACTCCGCGAGACGCTGGGCAGATAGCCAGCTCACGCCGGTTCACCCGGGTGAATATGCGGTATCCCCGGTCAGAACAGAACAAATGTGACTGGACGAACCACCGATCGTTGCGGCATCGTTAACTCTGTGCACCTGACCGACGGAGGGGTCCGGCGTTTCTTCGCGCGGGCGATCAGGGGCGGCGTTCCGCGGGTGTCGCTGCCCGCTGGCGTCGCCGTACTCGCCGCGCTTGGAACGCTCACCGGAGTGCTTGTCGCCGTGCTCGGCGGGGCGCCGCAAGGTCAGCCGGACTCGGTCCGCGCCAACCACGCGGTGCGTCACGCCACGGCGTCCACCGCCGCTTCCCTCTTCGGCCTGCCGCCGGTCCAGCCGTCCACGGGTAACTCGCCGGTCGCGCCCGGGCTGACCCTGGGGGCGAGCGCCCGGCTGCTGACCGGCTCCGCGGTGCCCGCCGACCTGCGGCTGCCTAAGCGCCCCTACGTCGCCCCGCTGCGCCAGACCTACCAGGCGGACATGCTGATCGTCGCGCCGCGCACGCTGCCGCGTAAGCTTCTCGCTTCCGTGTCACGGCTGCCTGGAGTCACCGCCGCTGAGCGGATCGAGGCGGTGCGGATGCGTATCAACGGGTCGTATACGGCCGTCCTCGGGGTCGACCCGTCGATGTTCCGGTCGTTCGCGGCGCGGCCCACCGCCGCCTCGAACGCGCTCTGGGAGGGCGTAGCCGGCGGCGGGATCGCGGTCTCTTACACGATGGGCAAGCTGGACAAGATCACGCTCGGCGGCACGGTCCAAGCGGCCGGGCGTACGACGAAGCGGCTGCCGGTGGTGGCGTTCGGCACGCTGGGCATCGGCGGGGTCAACGCCGTGGTGTCCGACGCGACCGCCCGTTCGCTTGGCGCGCCCGCCGACAACGCGATCGTGGTCAGCGTGAGCAGCAGCGAGTTCACCTCCGATGTGGCCGCCGCCGGGCGGCTCATCCCGCGCGGGGCCAGCGTCGAGCAACTGGTCGCGCTGGTCACGACGGGACCCAGCGGGTCCGGCACGGCGGGCGCCGGATCGATTTCGCTGACCGGGGTGCCCTCGAAGCAGATCGACACCATGCTGCGGGCGGCGATGAGCCGAGAGGGCATGCCGTACGTCTGGGGCGCGGCGGGTCCGACGTCGTTCGACTGCTCCGGCCTCGTGCAGTGGTCGTTCGCGCAGGCGGGGATCGTCATGCCGCGGGTCGCGGCCGACCAGGCGCTGACGGGCCCGGCGGTCCCGGTGAGCCAGTTGGAGCCCGGGGACCTGCTCTTCTACCACACTGACCCCACGGCCCCCACGTACATTTCGCATGTAGCGATCTACCTGGGCAATGGGTGGATGATCCAGGCGCCCGAGCCGGGCGAGAACGTCGAGGTCGTGCCCGCGGACTTCGGCACCGAGTTCGCCGGCGCCGTCCGGGTCAACGTATCCCAGGCCGCGGCGGTCGCCGCCGGCGTCGCCTAAGCGCCTCGTCCGCCGGGCCTGAGGGCACTTGTGGACGGCGATCGACACACCAGCAATCGCGTAATCGAGTGCGTTCAAGGGCCTCAATTGCGCAATCACGTCCGCCAGGGGGTGGCGCGGGGCTCGGGGCCGGTCCGGGGAGGGTGGCGGGGGGCGCGGAGGCGTAGGGGCAGGTGGGGTCGCTGGGGTGCGCCGTATTGACCGGGTGGAGCAAGCGCGTAATCATGTAATCGTGAAAACCGAGCAAGATGAGGAAGGCAGCGGAGCCGGAATTGGCGATCAGGTGCGGGGCTGGTTTGCCGGGCGGCTGCCTGGCGAGTGGTTCGCCAGGCCGGCGGAGATCGTCGTCGACCGCGAGGAGATCACGATCCTCGGGACGCTACCCGAGCCGGAAGGCGCCGGGGAGCAGGCCACCGAGGCCGAGCGCGCCGCGGCGGCCGAGGGGCGGATCAAGCGGTTCCGGGAGGAAACCCGCGCCCGCAGGATCGAGATCGCGCGCGAGGCGGAGCACCGGTTCCGGCGCAAGGTCGCGTGGGGAGTGAACAGCGGCGACCTCGGTGAGATGTTCACCACACTGTCGGTGCCAGTGATGACCCGGCTGCGCCAGTCCGAACGGCGCGTGCTCGACACCCTCGTCGACGCCGGGGTTGCCCGCAGCCGTAGTGACGCGCTCGCGTGGTGCGTGCGGCTGACGGGCGAGCACACCGACGCATGGCTAACCGAGCTCCGTTCGGCGCTGGCCCGCGTGGAAGAAGTACGAGCTCAAGGGCCCGGAACGACCGGGTAATACGCGACTGACACCGTCCCGTGACCGTTAGGGCGGGTAAGGTCAATCCATGAGATCTCGCGACCTGGCATACAGGCTGTACGAGCGCAGGCTCGAGGCATCCCTGTCAGGTAAGGCGATACCGCGGCACGTCGGTGTGATGTGCGACGGCAACCGGCGCTGGGCTCGGATGGCTGGTCACGATGACGTCAGCACGGGCCACAGGAAGGGCGCCGACAAGATCTTCGAGTTGCTCCAATGGTGCAAAGAAACCGGCGTTGAGGTGGTGACGCTGTGGCTGCTGTCCACGGACAACCTCAGTCGGCCGAAGACAGAACTCGATCCGCTGCTGGCGATCATCGAGGACACGGTCACCGAGCTGGTCAGCGAGGACTGGCACGTGAACCCGATGGGCGCGCTCGACCTGCTGCCCGACCAGACGGCCCGGGTCCTGAAGCAGGCCGGCGAGACGACCGCGAACAATCCGGGGCTGCTCGTCAACGTCGCCGTGGGCTATGGAGGGCGGCGGGAGATCGCCGACGCCGTGCGGTCCATGCTCATCGAGTATGCGAGCAGGGGCACCACGATCGAGCAGCTGGCCGAGATCCTGGACGTTGAGCACATCGCGGAGCACTTGTACACGGCGGGCCAGCCGGACCCGGATCTGGTGATCCGCACCAGCGGCGAGCAGCGGCTCGGCGGCTTCCTGCTGTGGCAGTCGACGCACTCGGAGTTCTACTTCTGCGACGCGTACTGGCCGGCCTTCCGTAAAGTTGACTTTCTGCGCGCACTCCGGTCGTATTCCGAACGTAACCGTAGGTTTGGCGCATAACCTGCTGAGTTACCTCCGCTGGGTACTTTGCTCCGACCGAGAACACAGGTACCTTCAGTAGTGGCGGGCGGCTCTCCAGGCCGCCCCCCGCGGGAGGCCCCCTGACGTCAGCACGTCCGACGCGAGGGCCGGTGCGGCCCTCGGCGGGCCGCCCCGGTCCGTCCGACACGTCGTCCCCCGGAGGACCCGGGGTGTGGCGTGTCCTGTCCGCGGCGTCGGCACAACCCGGCGCCCAGGGGAGTATGCGTGGCCAACTCAGTGCACCGTCGTACCTACGTCCTCGACACCAGCGTCCTGCTCGCTGACCCGGCCGCCTTCACGCGGTTCGACGAACACCACGTCGTGCTGCCGGTTGTGGTCGTCACCGAGCTCGAAGCGAAGCGTCACCATCCTGAGCTGGGCTACTTCGCCCGCCAGGCCCTTCGGTACCTCGACGACCTCCGGATCAAGCACGGGCAGCTGGACATCGAGCTTCCTATCGGAACGCTCGGCGGCACCACGCGGGTAGAGCTCAACCACATCGATTCGCAGGTCCTCCCCGCCGGGTTCCGGCTGGGAGACAACGACACGCGAATCCTGTCGGTGGCGCGCAGCCTCGCCGACGAAGGCCACGACGTGGTCCTGGTCAGCAAGGATCTGCCGCTGCGGGTCAAGGCCGCGTCCATCGGGCTTGAGGCTCAGGAGTACCGCGCGGAACTCCCCATCGATTCGGGCTGGACGGGCATGGCGGAGATCACCGTCAGCCCGGGCGAGGTAGAGGAACTGTACGAGCACGGCGTCCTGGACTGCGAGGCTGCCCGCGAATACCCCTGTCACACCGGCCTCGTGCTGCATACCGGCAGCGCGAGCGCCCTGGCCCGGGTCCGCCCCGACAAGCAGATCCAGCTGGTCAGGGGGGACCGCGAGGCGTTCGGGCTGCACGGTCGGTCCGCCGAACAGCGCGTGGCCCTCGACCTGCTTCTCGACCCCGACGTCGGCATCGTGTCGATGGGCGGCAGGGCGGGGACTGGCAAGTCGGCGCTGGCCCTCTGCGCCGGCCTGGAGGCGGTCATGGAGCGCCGCCAGCACCGCAAGGTCATCGTCTTCCGGCCGCTCTACGCGGTTGGCGGCCAGGATCTGGGCTACCTGCCCGGCTCCGAGGCGGACAAGATGAACCCGTGGGCGCAGGCGGTCTACGACACGCTGTCCGCCCTGACCACGCAGGACGTGATCGACGAGGTGCTCGCCCGCGACATGTTCGAGGTGCTGCCGCTGACGCACATCCGTGGCCGCTCGCTGCACGACGCGTTCGTGATCGTGGATGAGGCGCAGTCGCTCGAGCGCGGCGTGCTGCTGACCGTGCTCTCCCGGATCGGGACCGGTTCGCGGGTCGTGCTCACCCACGACATCGCGCAGCGGGACAACCTCCGGGTCGGGCGTCACGACGGCGTGGTCGCTGTGATCGAGAAGCTCAAGGGTCATCCCCTTTTCGCACACGTCACGCTCACCCGCTCGGAACGGTCAGCGATCGCGGCCCTGGTAACGGACCTGCTGGAGGACCCGGCCCTCTAGACTTCACCCGTGACTGAAGTCATCAGGCCGCCGGCCACGCTACCCGCGGTGTCGGTAGTGATGCCGGTTCGTGATGAGGAAGAGCACCTGGCCGATGCCGTGCGCCAGGTGCTCGCCCAGGATTACCCGGGCGGGTTCGAGCTCGTTCTGGCCGTCGGCCCGTCCCGGGACCGCACCGAACAAATCGCCCGCGAACTGGCGGCCGCCGACGACAGGATCATGGTCGTGCCGAACCCCTCGGGGAAGATCGCGTCGGCGATGAATGCCGCGATCAAGTCGGCCAGATACGGCGTGATCACCAGGATCGACGGGCACGCCCTGCTCCCGGACGGGTACCTGCGAACGGCGGTGCGGACGCTGCTCGAGACCGGGGCCGCCGACGTGGGCGGAGTGATGGCCGCCGAGGGAGTCACCGCGTTCCAGCAGGCGGTGGCCTGGGCGATGACGTCACCCGCGGGCGTCGGCGCGGCGGCGAACCACACCGGCGGCGAGGCAGGCCCCGCGCACACCGTCTACCTGGGCGTGTACCGCAGGGAGGCGATCGAAAAGGCTGGTGGCTACGACGAGACCATGCTCGTGGCCGAGGACTGGGAGCTGAACTACCGAATCAGGGCCAGCGGCGGCCTGATCTGGTTCACCCCCGAACTGCAGGTCACCTACCGTCCACGGGCGAACCTGCGCGCGCTGGCCAGACAGCACTTCCGCTACGGGCGCTGGCGGCGCGTCGTCGCGCGCCGCTACCCGGAGACGGTCAACCCGCGCTATCTGGCCGCACCGGTCGCGACCGCGCTCAACGGCCTCGGTTGCGCCCTCGGGGTAGCCGGGCTCGCGGGAATCGCTGTGCAGGCGCCACCATCCGTTCGGTATCTGGCTTTTGGATTTGTCATTCCTGTCGCCTACTTCGCCGGGGTTACGGTGGTCACCGCCCTGCTCACCCGTGACCTGCCGACGGCGGTGCGGGCGCGGGTGCCCGTGGTCCTCGCGACTATGCACATGTGCTGGGGCGCCGGGTTCCTGACGAGCCCGCGTCGCCTGAGCCGGCAGAATGGTTCACAATAGCTCTGCTGGCTTGCGGGGGACGACCCCCGCACCCCCGACAAGGATTGGGGGGCTGACCTGCGGGGGAGACGACCCCCGCACCCCGACGAGGATGGTGTGATGGGTTTCGATCTCGCCGCTGAACTAGCCCCTGTCCGCGGGCAGGGGTACGACCTGCACAGCCGTTACCAGAACCCGCAGATGGCGCGCACTCTGCACACGATCGGGTTCGACAAGGTCTACGAGCGCGGCGAGGGCGCCTACCTGTACGACGCCGAGGGCAACGCCTACGCGGACTTCCTGGCTGGCTTCGGCGTGTTCGCCGCGGGGCGCAGCCACCCGGTGATCAAGAAGGCGCTGCACGACGCCCTGGACATGGACTTCGCGGCGTGGACCCAGTTCGATTGCCCGCCGATCTCCGGGCTGCTCGCCCAGCGACTGCTGGCTAAGACGCCGGGTCTGGACCGGGTGTTCTTCTGCAACAGCGGAACCGAGGCCGTCGAATCGGCCCTCAAGTTCGCCCGGCACGCGACCGGACGCGGGCGGATCATCTACGCGGTCCACGCCTTCCACGGGCTGACCGCTGGGTCACTGTCGGTGAACGGCGCGGAGGAATTCCGAGCCGGCTTCGGGCCGCTGCTGCCGGGAACGTCTGTTCCGCTTGGGGACATGGCCGCCCTGGAGGCGGAGCTGCGCAAGGGCGACGTCGCGGCGATGATCGTCGAGCCGGTGCAGGGCCACGGCGTGCTGATGACGCCTCCCGGCTTCCTCGCCGAGGCGGCCGCGCTGCTGCACAAGCATGGCGCGCTGCTGATCTGCGACGAGGTGCAGTCCGGGTTCGGCAGGACCGGGAAGTTCTTCTCCTACCAGCACGATGACGTCACGCCTGACATCGTCACCGTGGCGAAGGCACTGTCAGGCGGGTACGTGCCCGTCGGAGCGATGCTGGCGACGGACAAGGTGTTCAGCTCGGTTTACTCCTCGATGGACCGGGTGATGGTGCACAGCACCACATTCAAAGGCGGGCCGCTCGCGATGGCCGCTGGACTGGCGACGCTGGCCGTCATCGAGGACGAGGGCCTGGTTGAAAACGCGGCCAGGACTGGCGACGCGCTGCGCTCGTCGCTGGCGGATCTGGCCGGGAAGTTCGACATGATCGCGGACGTGCGCGGCCGCGGGCTGATGATCGGCATCGAGTTCGGCCGCCCGTCGTCCATGCGGGCCCGGGCTGGCTGGGCCATGCTGCAGAAGGCCCGGGTGGGGCTGTTCGCGCAGATGGTCGTCGTCGCGCTGTTCCAGCGGCACCGGATCCTCACCCAGGTGTCCGGCGACCACATGGAAGTGATCAAGCTGATCCCGCCGCTGATGATCGGGGACGCCGAGGTGCAGCTGTTCACCGACGCGCTCACCGACGTCATGGCCGACGCGAGCAAGGGGTCCGGCTTGATGTGGGACTTCGGCCGCACGTTGATTAAGCAAGCCGTCCGCCAATAACGCCGACGCCCCGTGATCGCGAATGCATTTCGGGTGATGTCGCGAATTTGCCTCTTTTCCTGTTCGATCATGAGCCGTATGCTTCGCTCGTGATCAGGGGAATCTTTAAGCGTACGGGGGTCGCGTGCGCGGCCGTGGCCAGCAGTGTTCTGGTAGTCGTTGCGGCGGTTCCGGCGCAGGCGGGCACCAATCCGGGATGGCGGCACGTCGTCAGTAAGCATTACGGCCCCGCCCAGGACTACTCCGGATATGAGGTAGTAGTCGCCAACGGGAAGAACAGCGCCTGGGCTCTTGGCGGCACCGACCTGAGCGGCGGGAACGGTACGGTCCAACGGCCAGTGGCGATGCGCTGGAACGGCAGGAACTGGAGCGGTTACACCCTGCCATCCGGGCTGACCAGCACTATCATCGCGGCCAGCGCTCCGGCGGCCAACGACATCTGGGCGGTCACCTCGTTTGGCGGCTACATACTGCACTGGAACGGGACAGCCTGGTCGGTAGCGAAGCGGTTGCCGTGGAACGGGAAAGGCGTGGAACCGCAGCTGACCGGCGTGGTCGCGCTCAGCCCGAAAAACGTATGGGCGTTCGGCGAGAGTGGTTTCACGCTCGGCTGGGGAACGTGGCACTACAACGGGAAGTCGTGGAGCCAGTGGCGCGGTAACGCCGGGGACCTCGCTGACGGCAGTGCGGTATCCGCGGGGAATATCTGGGCGATTGGGGGCCCGCTCGCGCCGCAGAGCGCGATCGTTCACTACACCGGGACGTGGAAGCTGGTGACCGCCAGGGCGCTTTCCGGCCTGCAGTTCACCAGCATCCGCGCGTTCAGCGCCAAGGACGTGTGGGTGAGCGCGACCACGAGAACCAATGACTCCCAGTCGTGGCTGGTGCATTACAACGGTTCCACGTGGGCGAGAGTCAAGGTCCCCTGGACCATGAGCGTTGGTGCCCTCACGGCGGACGGCCACGGTGGTCTGTGGGTGACCGGCTTCAACGTGACACCGAAAGGCGCCTACACGTTCTACGTCGTGCACAGGACGGCGACCGGCGCGCTGAGCCGGATCACCGTGGGTCCGAGCCTGACCTCGGGTCTGAACCTGTCCAGTGTGGCCCTCATCCCCGGCACATCGTCTGTCTGGGGCGCCGGGTCGGTACAGTCCCTGACCGTAGGCGGGAGCGCCGTGATCGCGGCGTACGGGCAAATTTAGCGGCCTGACCGGTCAGTCCTGGGCGGTACTAAGCAGGGCCTCGGCGATCGCGAGGTCGCCGGGGTAGGTGACCTTGATGTTGCGTTCGCTGCCGCGGACGATGTGCACCGGGACGTCGGGCAGGTAACGGAGCACCACGCCGCAGTCGTCCGTGGGGGTGAACCCTGGGTCGTCGGCGGCGAGCCTGTGCGCTTCGGCTATTACCGACAGACGGAAGCACTGGGGGGTCTGGCAGCGATGGAGGGTCTCGCGTGCAGGGACGTGGGACATTACGCCGTTTTCCGCTACGACGATTGTGTCGGAGGTGGGGACGGCGGTGCCTATGGCGTCGTGCTTGCTGAGCGCCGCTACGCAATCGGCGATTATTCGCTGGGTTACCAGGGGGCGGGCAGCGTCGTGGAGGAGGACGGCGGTGCTGTCGGCGACTTCCTTTTCCGCTAGGTGGTCGAGCGCGTTGCGTACCGAGTCTGAGCGGGTTACGCCACCGGGTATGACTGCGCTTACCTGGTCGCCTACCAGCTTGACGGCTTCCTCCAGGTAGCTGGGGGGCATTACTAGCAGGACGTCGTCGATGCCGGGGGTCTGGCGGAATGCGGTTACGCAGTGTTCTATTAGCGTCTGGCCGGCCAGGGTTAGCAGTTGCTTGGGCATCGCGGCGCCGAACCTGTTGCCTGCGCCACCACCGAGCACCACCGCCACCATCCGTGTCACTGTCACACGCCGGACTTTACTCGCTGTCCACGGGCGTGGTTATCCACGGCGATCGATGGGCAGGCAACTACGCTGGGGAAACGGAGCGCATCTGTAGGAGGCGGATGAGCGCGGAAGAGCTGGCTTCGAACCAGAGCGCCACCGAGTCGGTCCCCGAGCCTGTGGCCAGGGGCATCGCGCGGTGGGCCAGTTCGAGTCACCTCGCTCCGTCCGCCCTGGGCACCATCGCGCTCGGCTTCGGCGTGATCGCCGCGGTGTGGCTGACGGTCACCTCTGTGCGTGCCGCGATGATCGCGTTCGGTGCGCTGCTCGCGGCTTTCGTGACCGGCCGGGCGGCGCGCCTGATGGCGAGCCAGGCGGAGACCGTCGGCACGGAATGGAGCCTGGCGGTCTGCGCCACGCTCGCCGAACTAGCCGTCTACGCCGGGATCGCGAGCAGTGCGATCGTCAACCGCCCCGCCGCGGGCATGACAGGACCCCTCGGCTCGGGGTTGCTGCACCGCACGTTCTTGGCGTCGTTTGGCGGGCCGGGTGCGGGCGGCGTATGGCGGCTGGCGGTCGTGGCCGCGATCATGCTGGCGGCGCTCCAGCTAGCGGACGTTTGCCGGGCCGCGGGGCAGAGCACAGGAACCGGCCCGCGCGGGTTCCGGGTCTTCGTCGCGTCCCCGGGTGGAGCCAGGCTGCCGCTGATCGGGGTCGTCTTCCTGCTCGCCGGGGCTCGCGCGGCCTTCCTGCTGCTCATCGTGCTTGGCGCGGCCGGGTTCTGCGTCATGCTGGCGCGCGGCGATGGCTCGGAGGCGGGACCCGGATGGCTTCCGGCGTGCCGCGGTGACGGGCCGCTGGCCGCCTGGGTCGGCCGGTTCGTCGGTGGCCGGCTCCCGCCGCTGCCGCCGCTGCTCGTCGGGCTGCTTGTCACGGGCATGCTGGCCTGGCTCGGCCTGCAGAACCTGGCGGGCGTCCTGCTGTTCACCCCGATCGAGGCGATGCTGCTCGCCGCGCTCGCGTCCTGGCATCCGCACGACGGCCGCAGCGACTGGCTTGTCCCGCCGCTGCTTGAGGCGGGCGAATGCGTGTTCATCGCGGCGGCCGGGTTCGCGGGCCGGGCATGGCCGCCGGTGACGTTCGCGCTCCTCGCGGCCATCGGGCTGCGGCACCTGAGCCTGGCCTACCGGGCGCGGAGCGCGCTGCCGCCGCGCCGTAAGCGACGGCTGCCGTATGCCGACGTGCGCGGCCTTGGGTGGGAGGGCCGCATGCTCGTCGCAGGCGTGGCCGTGGCGGCTGGCATCGTGCCGTTCGTGTTCCCCGTGCTGGCGCTGTACCTGTGGGCGGTGGTCGCCTGGGATGTTGCCGGCTGGCCGGCGCAAAGCTCAGCTGGACATGCCGCCGTCGACGGCTAGCGTCGCACCCGTCATGAATGAGCTGTCATCGCTGGCCAGGAACATCATGGCGCGCGCGATCTCCTCGGGTGCGGCGTGCCGGGCGAGCGGGATCATCTGATCGAAGATGCCCGTCGCGGCGTCACGGTCGGCCCCCGTCGCTACGACCTCGATGCGGTGCTGGAACTCATTGTCGACCGGGCCTGGATGGATCGTGTTGACCCGGATGCCGCGCGGCGCGAGTTCCCTGGCGAGGGTGCGCATCAGACCCACCTGGGCATGCTTGGCGGTCGAATAGCCGGCGATGTTCGGGGCCGCGACCAAGCCCACCACGCTGGACGTGATGATCACGCTGGCCCCCGCCGACAGGTGCGGGACCGCGTGCTTGCACAGCAGGAACGCGCCGCGCGCATGCACCGCCAGCGTCTGATCGAAGGCGTCCTCGGGATAGTCGGCTATCGGCGCCGTCGCGCCGCTGATCCCGGCGTTGGCGACCACGACGTCCAGCCGCCCGAACCGGTCGACCGCCGCGTCCACGGCGGCCTTTACTTGCGCCGAGTCGGTGACATCGGCGACCGCGCTGGCGGCCTTGTCGCCAAGCTCGGCCACGCCCGACTTGAGATCGGGTTCGGAGATCCCCGCCAGGAAGACGCTGGCCCCCTCCGCCACGAACGCCCGGGCGGTCGCCATCCCGATGCTGCCCTCGCCGCCGGTGATGATCGCGACCTTGCCGTCGAGTCTGTGCATGGCACCATGCTTACCCGGTTACCCCCGCCAGAACAATGATCTGGCCGAGCGTGCCCGACCGGGTAAGATCGCTCTGTTATGGGTGGCCTGAGACTCGGCGTCGAGTGGCAGTCACCGGCTGCCATGCCCCGCCGGTGGCTGGCCAGCATATTCGGCATTTTCGCGGTCTTCGCGACTTCGGTCGCGATCTTCAGCACTGACAACGTGCACCAGCTCTGGGGCGCGATCGCGGCCTGCGGGTACGGCCTGGCGATGATCGCGGTGCTCGTGTGGAAGGAACGCGGGCCCGACGCCGCGCTGGTACTCGCGCTGTGCGGCGCGCTGCTCGTACCGCTCGCCTGGATGGCGGCAAACTCGCTTGAGCAGCCCGAGGTCACGGTGGTGGCGACGTCCGCGGTGAGCCTGATCCATCACGGCACCCCGTACACGGACGTCACCACGCTGGCGGGCACGAGCAACCCGAACATCTACAACCCGTACCTGCCCGTGATGGCGGTGTTCGGAATGCCCAGGGCCATCTTTGGCGGTGGGCTGCTGACCGACCCGCGGGTCTGGTTCGGTGTGGTGTTCCTCATAATCTTCTGGCTCGCGCTGCGCCGCGGCGGTTCGCGAGATCCCTGGCGCTGGGCGGTGTTCGTCGCTGCCAGCCCGGTGATCGCCTTCGAACTGGCAGTCGGCGGGACAGACGTGCCGATGGTCGCGTTCCTGTGCCTTGGGTTCGCGATCCTCATGCCGAGTTTGGCCCCGGGGGTTGAAGGGGGGGCGTCCCCCCTAGCGAAAGCAGCGCAGAAAAGGCCGGTGCTCGCTGGGCTCGCACTCGGCCTGGCCGCGTCGATGAAGGCGACCGCCTGGCCCGCGCTGCTCGTGGCGATCGCGCTGCTCGCGGTCCGTGACGGCAAGCGGGCGGTGCGCGCTTTCACGCTGACCGCGCTGGCGGTGGTCGCGGTCCTCGTCGGCCCGATCGCCGCCCTGCACCCTAGGGCGCTGGTGGAAAACACCATTAAGTTCCCGCTCGGGCTGGCGCATGTCACCTCGCAGGCGTCTAGCCCGCTGCCCGGACACGACATCGCGGCGACCGGGCCGGTCGGCCACACGATCGTCGTGGTGCTGCTGGTACTGGCCGGCGTCGCCGTCGCCGTCTCGCTTGTCGTCCGGCCGCCGCGGTCGGTGCCGCGCGCGGTCCTGCTGCTCGCCGGGGCGATGACGCTCATGTTCGTGCTCGCGCCGTCGACCAGGTTCGGCTACCTCATCTACCCGGCGACGCTGGCGATCTGGCTGCTCGCCGTCGTGGCGGGCCGCGCGGTGCAGGACGAGCCGGTCACGCCAAGTCCCGATGTTCCTCCTGCCAGCACCGATACCACCTGGCGAACCAGTCCCGCGACGCGGCCAGCGGCATGATGTACCGGACAGTCTGCGCGTAGTAGTCACGCTGCTTGGGCAGGCTGAGGTTGCGCAGCGTCTGTACATTACTCACCCGGTCCGCGAGTTTGACCATGATCGCGTCGTCTGGTGCACCCCGAAGCCCGGCCAGGTACGCCTCTTTGGCGGCCTTCTTGTCACCCTTGCCGCCGCCAGATTCCGGGATCGTCACCCAGTCGACCAGGCTCGCCACCCGGTCACCGAACTCGCGTCGCACGTCATCCACCGTGCACGGTGTGTCTTCCACCACGTCATGCAGGACGGCGGCGCAGAGCACGTCCGGGTCCGTGACGGCGGCGCCGCGCACGAGTACCTCGAGCGCTTCGAGCAGGTGCTCCAAGTACGGCGCCCCGGTGGGGCGCCGCTGATCGCCGTGGTAGCGGATCGCGAACGCCACAGCCTTCGCCACCACGTCGCAGTCCGCCGCGGGCAGCAGGCGGCGCAATTCCGGATCGGTTCGCGCCCAGGTGTGCCAGTCGGTGAAGAGCTCCATGTTGCCGATTCTGCCCGCCGCTGATCAGCCGCGTGCGCCGCTAGCCTAAGGTTGCCGGTCTACAGTTGGTGCGTGCGTCTACGACTGCGAGGTCCCCGGCAAGCGGGCGAGGAAGCCGTCGCTGAGGAGTCGGCACCCTCCGTTCCGGACAAATCTAATGGTCACGGCCCGGATGGTGGCGCACGGATGGTCACCGGAGTACGGTCTGCGACCGCCGTGCTCGCGGCACCCGTCGCGTCCGCGGCGTCCGTTGTGCGGCGCAGGTACCTGCCCGCGGCGCGGCGCAGGTACAAGCGGGTGTGGTGGCTGCCCGGGTGGCTGTTCGCTGGGGTCACGCAATTGCCCGCGTTGCTCACGATGGCGTGGCTGCTCCCTGGCACCGCGATGCTGCTGGCGGGGCGACTGCTGCCGCTGCCGCTGGTTATCATCTTCCTGCCGCTGGCCCTGGCGCTGTGCTATTTCGCGATGCGGCAGCTTCCCGTGAGCTGGCCGCGGTTCGGCGCTGTGCCGGATGAGGCGGTGCGGGATGACTCGGCGCCTGATGACTCGGCGCCTGATGACTCGGCAGCAGACGACTCGGAGCGGCCGGATGCCGCGGCGCAGCCTGCGGAGCCTGGCGGCAAGAGCCGGCCGGACGTTTCCGCGACCGTTCTCCTCGCCACCGTCGCGATCGCGGTGGGCTTCGCGATTTGGCAGGTCGTGGTCAACTCGCAGCAGCTCATCGTGGTCAGCGACCCAGGCGCCTACCTGCAGTACGGGTACTGGATCGCGATGCACGGGACGACGCGGATACCGCAGACGGCGTCGGCGTTCGGCTCGGCTACGGGACTGAACTTCGCGAGCACGGGCTTCTTTCAGACCGGGACGACGGTGACACCCGCGTTCATGCCCGGACTACCGCTGGTACTCGCCGCGGGGACGTGGCTGGGCGGCGTGCAGGGAGCGCTGCTGATGCCCGCGGTGATCGGCGGCTGCGCGGTGCTGTCCTTCGGGGGGCTTGTCGGGCGGCTCGCCGGCCCGCGGTGGGCTCCGGCCGGGGCGCTTGTCCTGGCGGTCACGCTGCCCGAGCAGTACGTCAGCCGCTCGCCGTTTAGCGAACCACTGCTGCAGGTGCTGCTGTTCGGCGGGCTATGCCTGCTGGTTGACTCGCTGGTAGTGACCCGGCAACGCAACGGCAACGTTGCCGCGATGACGCTCGCCGGGCTCGCGGGGCTGGCGCTCGGCCTGACCGTCCTGGTCAGCATCGGGTCGCTGAGCACGCTGCTGCCGGTGTTTCCTTTCCTGGCACTGATGTTCGTGGCGCGGCGCCCGCAGGCCGGGCCGCTGGGGCTCGGACTGTTGCTCGGTGCGGGCCTTGGCCTGTGGGCGGGCCTGGCGCTGGCGCGGCCGTACCTGTCGGCGCTTTCCTCGCAGCTGCACGTGTTCGGGCTGTGCGCGGCCGGATTCGGCGTGGTGACCGCGCTGGTGGCGCCGCTGGCCTTCCCGGCCGTGCGAGCATGGGTCCGGCGCGTGCTGAGCGCGCGGCCGCGCGTGGTCGGGCTGCAGGGCGAGACGCTGAGGCTGCCGTCTCTCGGCACGTGCCTGCAGGTCGCAGCCTTTGGCGTGCCCATCCTGCTGCTGATCGGATTCGCGATACGGCCCGCCGTCCAGATCACCCGCGGGCAGACCGATCCGACCGTGATCAGGTACGTGGCAGGGTTGCAACGACTGGCGAATCTCCCTGTCGACGGGCGGAGGCAATACTACGAAGACAGCCTGAACTGGGTGCTGTGGTACCTGGGGATACCGGCGGTGCTGCTCGCGGCGGCCGGCGCCGCCATACTCGGCCGGCGGATGGCGCGCGCCGCGCTGGCCTGGCGGGATTCGTTGCTCCCGGCCCGCATGTGGGCCCTGCCGTACCTGATCATCGGCTGGTCGGTCGTGACCGTGCTGTGGGACCCGGCCGAGCTGCCCCAGCAGCCGTGGGCGAGTCACCGGCTGGTGCCTGTCGTGCTGCCCGGGCTTATCCTGCTCGGGATCTGGGCATCCTCGCGGCTCAAGGCGCGCGCTGCCGTCCTCGGGGCCGGTCGCGTGACCGCGGTGGGGGCCGCGATTTGCTGCGTGCTCGCGATGGCGATTCCTCCCTTCGTGACATCCGTCAACCCGGGTCTCGCGCCCCACGCGTCGGTGTCGGCGCAGTCGTCGGGGCTGTCGAAGTTCATCAGCCGGCTGCAGTTCCGAGGCATGGGGGTTTCGACCACCTATGCCGGGTCGCTCGCGGCGGTGACGCGGCTGTGTTCGGCGATCGGGCCCAACGCCAGCGTGGTGTTCGTGGACGCGACTAGCGCGGACTCGCTCGCGCAGGTCGTGCGTGGCTATTGCGACGTGCCCGCCGCGTCCGCGGCATACGCCTCCACCGCGGCCATCGAGCAGGCGGTGACCGCCATCGAGCAGGCCGGCCGCCATCCGGTGCTGCTTGGCGACACTAAGTCGCGACTCGCGCTGTTCGGGATCGTGCCGCGTCTTGTGCTCTCCCTGCGGACCTCCTCGGACCCGGGCGTGCTCACCGGACCGCCGGCCCAGCCATGGCCGACCCAGTACTCGGTGTGGATGACGTCGCCGCTGGGGTCGAACGGCGGGGCCGGGTCTGGGTCTGCGGGTGGGGTCTGACCGTTGGCGGGCGGTGGCTAGCGGTCGGGTCGGGGGCGGGCGGGCTGTCGGGCGGGCCTCTGTTGTCACTTCGTGGGCGCGACGCTCGAGACGGCAGGGACGTCAATGCCGCCACCGGCGCCAAGCCCGGGAAATCTCTTCGCATTGACGCGCGGAACGGCCGCCGGGAACCGTCCGCCCCCCAGGCCCGCGAGCGCCACCTGGATGACCTGCCTTGGACGAGCCCACAAGTAACCCTGCAACAGCCCCCATAGCCGGTCAAACCTTCAGCACTAACGTTCTACCTTGATCTCGGCGCAGGAGTGATAGCACGCCGACCCAAGAGAAGCGGGGAGCGGTGTTACTAGGGGCTGAGGTTGCCCGGACGGTTAGATGCGGCCGCGCTGAGTCCTGGAAATCAGCGTGTTGTTTATCCGCGAGCCCGAAGTCGGACTCCTCGTACTGCCGGGACGCGCCCAGCCGCGTCGCGGCGGCCAGGCAGGCTTCGATGAGTGCCTGGTGTGTCGCGACGCGTCGTATGTTCCAAGGCAACGCCCGTCGGCTGCGGCAACCCGGGTGCGTGGCGGTGCCGATTTGCCATCGCTGGCTGGAGTTCATAGAGTGTGAGTACCGACGCGGGGTGGAGCAGTTCGGTAGCTCGCTGGGCTCATAACCCAGAGGTCGCAGGTTCAAATCCTGCCCCCGCTACCAGGCAAAACGGCCCGGGAACCTAGTTCCCGGGCCGTTTTTTGTCCGTTTTACGGGGGTGCGTTAACCAGGATGTTAACCATCGGCCCCTGATCAGGCAGGTACGGGCACTCCGGCCCCGGTGTCGCCTCCCCCGCACACCTCGCACAGCCCGTTTTCCGGTGCGGTGCCGATGTAGACGGCCTTGCAGCCCGCGCACGTCCACCCGGTGCCGAGCAGCACCCCGGCCACGGTTTCGGCCGCTCCCCGGTCCTTCCTGGAACATGGCAGATCTCAGGCACTAAGGAAATGACCAAACTCAGGTCCGATGGCGAGTGCCACTGCGGTCGCGACCTCGATCGGGGTGAGGCCGTCAGTCTTCACCACGTGATCAACTAGGACCGCGTGAGTTTCCGTGTATCCCTCCTCGTGGTGGACGAGCGGGCCGCCGCCTCGCTCGGGGTCCCCCATATAGCGACGTGTCCAGACCTCATGCCCAGCGTGCAGCTGAACCGACGTGATCTCGGAGCCAGGGGGAAGCAGTCCGGCCACGATGCGATGCAGATCCGCCGTATGAAAGACCCAGGTAATCAGCAGAACATCGACACCAGCCTGAGCCGCATGATCGGCCACCGCGCGTATATTCGCGTGCACCATTGCTTTCGTCCGCTCATCGACCCGCCACGGCCGATGGAACCAGAGGGCGTCAACGTCGACCCACTGAACGAGATCCGGGCCAGCTTGGGCAAACTCCATCAGGCGCCGGGCGGTCGTGGTCTTGCCAACACCCGGGGCTCCGCCCAAAAGCACTACGCGCATCGGCCGAGGCTACATGGCAGCAACGACCGAGACCATCAATTAAACGGCGCCGGGGTCGTCGACGAGCGGCACCGCCTCGACCGGCCGGGGTCGTCGACGAGCGGCACCGCCTCGGCCGGCCGGGCATAGAAACTGTCCTTCGTGTCCTTCGTGTCCACGAACCCGGGCTGACCTGGGGAAACAAGCAAAAGACAGAAGGACACCCTGACGGGTGCACTGTCCTTCGTGTCCTTCCCCTCTCTAATTCCCTGTCCACGTGTACCCGGGCGGGGCGGGGTAGGGCTGGAACACTCGCGGGGGATGCGGCACCGGTTAGTGTTCCAGTGCCTTTTCCCACGTCACGCCTACCGTTCCGGTTAACCAGAGCGTTAACCACGACAGGTTTGGACGGCCCCGGATGGCTGAGACACGGTGAGACGGTCGACGGCCCGCAACGCCGGTTACGCTGCACGTTCGATACCGTGTGCGAGTAAATGAGACAGTGCAAGGGCTACCCATAACCCAGAGGTCGCAGGTTCAAATCCTGCCCCCGCTACCAAGGTCAAGGGCCGGTTCCGAACAAGGAACCGGCCCTTTGCTTGTCTCGCGCTAACGGATTTGCGCACGATCGCTTCACGGGAGCCGTTTGACGGTTCACGGATTTTTGGTCATACTTTTGACTATGACCGTACTTCCGCTGGGCGACGTTAAGTCTCACCTGTCCGAACTCGTGGGTCGGGTCCATGACCACCACGAGAGGGTCACTGTGACTGTCCATGGCAGGCCATCAGCCATCCTCATCGCCCCGGAGGACCTGGAGGCGCTTGAAGAGACCCTGGAGATCATGCGCGACGCCGCGACGATGAACCGCCTGGCCGAGTCCGATGCGGAACTAGCCCGTGGCGAGTACGTTTCCGCTGAGGAGCTTGCCGATGCGATGAGGCGGCGCCAGTCTCGGTGAGTGACCAGTCCAGCGAAGATCCCTATGAACTCCGGACGACGTCTACCGTTCGCCGAGCGCTGAGCGAGACTCTCCCGGAGGCCGTTGCGGCAGCAGCTTACGAGTTCATCACCGACCCCCTACTCACCGATCCCCACAGGGTTGGTAAGAGGCTGCTCCCCCCGATGGATGACAGGTTCAGCGCTCGCCGCGGTACCTACCGGGTGATCTATCGGATCGATGAAAAAGCTCGCGTAGTCACGGTCGTAGACGTCGCCCATCGCAGAGACGCGTACCGGACATAAGCGGCCGCGAAGTTCGTGGGTTGCCGAAAAACTCTTAGTACTTCTATCAAGGCGGCGCCGCTGCGCGGCCCCGCTGGCGCGCCCGCGCCGGGCGGTGTCAGTTTCGTCCATCGGCTTGGTGAGATCGGCCACGAGCCGGTTGACAGCTACATAGTTATAATATATTAGTTTCTTATGCACCTGTTGGAACTTGTATACGATGTGGGTCGTCTGCATCGGCTGATGACGCAGTTCGCGGGGCGAGACCTGGGTCAGAGCGAGGCCGCTGCGTTGAGCGCTGTGGCGCAGCATCCGCGACGTATTACGGAGTTGTCGCAAGTGCTGAACTTGACGCAGCCGAGGGTCACGATCGTTGTCGCTT
>Ga0210390_10000411_pt1 | contig 47040 bp, 38 predicted proteins | sample IncBWH11OmetaG_FD_161050 | JGI IMG/M metagenome (GOLD analysis project Ga0210390, IMG submission 161050) | Forest soil microbial communities from Barre Woods Harvard Forest LTER site, Petersham, Massachusetts, United States - Inc-BW-H-11-O ... | reverse complement strand
CCTCAAACCCTTGGTCGACGCGCTGGCGGCCAATGTCTTCGCCGGCGACACGCTCTACGTCGACGACACTCCGGTGCCGGTATTGGCGCCGGGCACGGGCAAGACCAAGACCGGCCGGTTGTGGACCCCCGCCTTCGCGAGGGCAGGCTCTATGTTCGCGACGAGCGGCCGTTTGCCGGCTCCCGCCCGCCGGCGGCGCTGTTCTTCTATTCGCCCGACCGCAAGGGCGAGCACCCAAAGGCGCATCTGCAGGACTTCCAGGGGGTCATCCACGCCGACGGCTATGCCGGGTTCAACGGGCTGTTCGCCGGCAACCGGATCGCGGAGGCCGCTTGCTGGGCCCATGTCCGCCGCAAATTCTTCGACGTCCATGCCGCCAATGGCTCGTCGATCGCCAAGCAGGCTCTCGACCGCATCGGCGATCTCTACGGGGTCGAAAAGACGATCACCGGCTTGCCGCCCGACCTGCGGCGCGCTGAACGTCAGAAACGATCAAAGCCGATTGTCGCCGCGCTGGGCGCCTGGGCCGAGATGACCCTGCCGAAGCTCTCGCGCAAATCCGAACTGGCCAGGGCCTTCCGCTATATGCGCTCGCGCTGGAAGGCACTGCTGCGCTGCTTCGATGATGGCCGGCTCGCCCTCGACAATAATCCGGCCGAGCGGGCTCTGCGCGGCGTCGCCATCGGCCGCAAGAATTATCTGTTCGCCGGCTCCGATGCCGGCGGCCGCCGCGCCGCAGCGCTTTATTCGCTGATCGAGACCGCCAAGCTCAACCGCCTCGACCCCCACAAATATCTCGCCGACGTGCTCACCAGGATCGCCGATCACCCAGCTCGCCAAATCGCCGATCTGCTGCCCTGGCACTGGAAACCCGTCGAGCCGGACCGCGCCGCCGCCTGACCTGGCGTGTTCACCGAGCGCTTACGGCGATGACAAGGTTGAGGCCGGAGGCGCGAAACTGCTGCGCCTCGCTGCCGCGGTCGGCGATCCGGCCCTGCTTGAAGGTGCAGATGACCTGCGCCAGGGAATGACGCTGCTCACTCTTGTTGAGGCCCGCGTGGCAGCGCCGGCGCAATTCCGGGCTTTCGAGCCAGTCGAGCATGAACAGCGTGCGTTCGATCCGCCCGAGCTCCTGCAGCGCCAGGTCGAGCTGGTTCTGACGGCGGTAGGCCGCGAGTTTTCGCAGCATCGCGGACGGCGCCACGAGCCCGGCACTCAGCGAGGCGACGAGGCGGATAGTCTCGCTCCAATGCTCGCGAATGAGCTCTGTCTTAATGCGGTGACCGAGGAGCGGCTGCAAATCCGGATAGGTGGAAGCCGGCGCGATGCAGGCGAGCTTGCGTTCGGGCAGGTCGCGCAACCGCGGGCAGAAGCGGAACCCGAGCAGCGCACAGAGGATGAAGACATGATCCGAGGCGCCGCCGGTATCGGTGTAATGCGTGTCGATCTTTAGCAGCGTGCCGTGGTGCAGAAGGCCATCGAGGACGTACGGCGCCTCGTGGCTGGTCGCCGACATGACCTTGATGCTGTAGGGGCCGTGCTGATCGGAGAGATGGGTATAAAAGCTGAGGCCAGGATCGCGCCCGTAGCGGGCATTGATGTCGCCGGCGGCCGCGCCACGCTTGGCCGAGCGAAAGAATTGCCCGTCGGACGAGGAGGTTGTGCCGTCGCCCCAGATCGGGGCGATCCGCAAGGCGTGATGCCCATTGATGATCCGCGCGAGCGCCGCTTGATAGGTCTCCGGGCGGATGTAGGCGTCGGCGATCCAGATCAGCTGGTCGCGCGTGACGCCGGGGCTGGCCGCGGCCATGCGTGTCAGACCGAGATTGGTCGCGTCGGCCAGGATGGCTGCGAGCAACGCGTTCTCGCTGTCGCAGGTCTCGCCGGTGCGCAGATTGGTAAAGGCGGCGGAGAAGCCGGTTCGGCGGCTGACTTCGTGCAGCAGTTCGGTGATCCGTACCGGCGGTAGCATTGCATCGATTGTGGCGGCCAATGCTTCGGCTTCGGGCGGGGTCGCCGCCTTGACCGGAGCGACATGCAGGCGGCCGGCGCGCAGCGTCACCCCCTCGAGCTGACCACGGCGCAGCCGGCGGGCGAAGCGTTTCAGCCGCCGATCAAGTTCGGCGCCGCGCTTCGCCAGCCATTCCTCGGCCGTTGCCGGCAGGTCCAGCCCGGCCGCGATCGGCGGCACTGCAGCGGGCGGCAGCAGGTAACTGTCGAACCGGCGATAGTTGGAGGATCCCTCGACCCAGACGTCGCCGGCGCGCAGCTTGTCGCGCAACGTGGCAAAGACGGCAGTTTCGTAGAGCCGCCGGTTTGGCCGGCCGGGCTCGGAAATCAGCCGCTTCCATTCCTTTCGGAAAGGCATCGGCGCGTCGAGAGGGATATCACGCTTGCCGGCATGGTTGAGATCACGCAACAGGCGAATTGCGGAGAGCGTCGGGTCGTGCGGGCGCGCCGCGGTGAATTCTAGGGCGTCAAGGAGGTCGGGAGCGAATTTGCGCAACGTCCGGTAGCGGTCCGCAGCACCCTGCAGCGGGTCTTCGCCGGCGAGATCGGCGAGTTCTCTGACTTCGCCCTGAGCAGCCAGCAGTCTCGCCCAGCCGACAGTTTCGTCAACGACCGCGAAGGCGTCGCGCTCGCTGCTCTGGGCTGTGGCGAGGGCTTCGATCGTGTCATGGAACAGCCGCATAAGGCGGCCGACATTCCGCGTTCCAGCAACATAGCGCCGCTCGCGCGCCTTGCGGGCGCGCGTGAACAAGCCGCCGATCAACTTGTCCGCCATGTCGAGCGCCGTGTCGGTCAGGCGGGCTTCGAGATCGATGACAGAAGCGACGAGCATGGCCCGCCGTCGCGGCGCGGCATAGCGGGCAATCTGATGCGCGTCGGAAATTCGCCCCTCGCGGATGAGCTGCCGAAAACGGTCTTCATGGATCCGTCCGGCCACTTCCGTGGGGACGCCGATCTCGCGGATCCGACGAAGCCGATCGAGCAGCGACCGCACATGATCGGGCTTGGCGGCGGTCGGAGCATTCCGCAGCCATGCGAGCGGCGTTGCGTCGAGCGCCTGGTTGGGAATGAGCAGCGCATCGAGCTTGGCCAGTTGTGCCGGGGAAAGGCCCGCGAGCAGCGCATCTGCGGCTCGCTTGCGTGCTCGGGCGCGCCCGGCGATGGCGGTGCGCTCGATGACCGCCGACGCCGGCAAAATGATCTTCGCGGCCCGCAGCGCGGCGGCGACGCCGGCGACAATCGGCGCGCCGCGATCGGTGCCCCAGGCGGATTGCGCCGCCGCCTCGATCATCAGCGGCAGGTCGGCGTTGCCGGGCGCCCGCAAGCCGAGGGTCGCTGCCAGCATCAGCGCGTGGTCCGTCATCGTCTGCGGCCGGCCGGCGTAATCGGCGAAGGCACTTGCCGGAATCCCGAGCCGCGCCGCCAACCATTCGACAAGAGCGTCGATCGGCTCCTCCATCTGTGCCAGCCCCATGCCGGGATGGCGCAGCAAGGCCAGCTGCACGGCGAAGCCCAGCCGGTTGGCGGCGCGCGGCGGCCTGCCACGCGCTCCTCGTCGGACCGGGTGAAGGTGTACTGTCGCGCCACGGCATCGGGGTCGACCGGGACACCGAAAAACAGCCGGCGCTCTTCGCCGGAGAGCAATGGTCGGCGCGCCATGAAGTCCTCCCCTTCGTCTCGAAAATGTCGATCAGGATTGTGGACGCCGCAGGTTTGATGGACGTATTTTGTGGACGGACGTGCCGGGGTCAAAAGACAGCGCTTCGGTTCGTCCACAGAACGGTCGTTTGCGAGACGGCATGGGCGCCATTCTCGGCTATGCGCGGGTGTCGACCGGCGATCAGGATGTCGCCGGTCAGACCATGCGGCTGACCGAAGCTGGGGTGGTCAAGGTCTTCAGCGATGCCCGTTCCGGCCGGACGATGGAACGGCCGGGCTTGGAGGCCTTGCTCGCTTACGCGCGCGAAGGCCCTCGCGGCCGTGCGTCTTGACCGTCTCGGCCGCTCGCTTGCCGAATGTTGACCACAGTCGCTATGCTCAAGAGCCGCGGCATCGCCTTGCTCAGTTTGGAGGAAAGGATCGACACCAATTCGGCCGCCGGCGAGCTGGTCTTCCATGTCTTCGGGGCGATCGCGCATTTCGAGCGAAGCTTGATCGCCGAGCGGACAAAGGACGGAATCGCGGCTGCCCGCTCGCGGGGCAAGCATCCTGGGCGTCGGCCCCTCGACGCCGACAAGATTGCCGCTGCGCTCAGCCTGGTGAAAGCAGGTCTGTCGCCGACCGTGGCCGCGCGCCAGCTCGGCTTGGGGCGCTCGACCGCTTATCGCGAAGTCGGTCGCGCCGGTATCGCGCGGTAGCAGGCTGGGGCTAATCCATGGTGGAAGGGGAAGATGACGGCGGTGTCTAATTGCGAAGCAAAACTTTGGATTTCAGCACCTAACGCCAGGGGACAAGATTACCCTTGGCGGCGACGCCTCAACCGGTGATGGGATGCCACCGCAATGTCGATCGAGATCACCGATTGGCTACGCGGACTGGGGCTCGAACAATACGCTGCGGCTTTCCGCGACAATGACATCGACGATGCGGTCTTGCGGCGGCTGACCGCCGAGGATTTGCGCGACCTGGGCGTCACCTCTGTCGGCCACCGCCGTAGCTTGCTCGATGCCATCGCCGCTTTGGGCGCCTCCGCGCCCGCGGCCGACCTACCAGGGCCGCCAGCCGAAACGACCGTGCCTCTCACGACGAAGAGCGACGCCGAGCGGCGGCAGCTGACGGTGATGTTCTGCGATCTCGTCGGCTCGACACCGCTCGCTTCGCGTCTCGACCCCGAGGATCTGCGCGAGGTCATCGCCGCCTATCACCAGGCCGTCGCCGACGTGGTCCGCAGCCTCGACGGCTTTGTCGCCAAATACATGGGCGACGGTGTCTTGGTCTATTTCGGCTACCCGCGAGCGCATGAGGACGATGCCGAGCGGGCTGTCAGGGCGGGATTGGCTGCCATCGGCGCGGTCAGCCGCCTCGATATCAGATCCGTTAAACTCCAAGCGCGGGTCGGGATCGCGTCTGGGTTGGTGGTCGTCGGCGATCTGATCGGCGAGGGCTCGGCGCAGGAACAATCGGTTGTCGGCGGGACACCCAACCTCGCGGCGCGGCTGCAAGCACTCGCTGCGCCGGACAGTTTGGTAATCGATGAAGCGACGCGCCGCCAGGTCGGAGGGCTGTTCGATCTGGCCGATCTCGGCAAGCGAGCACTTGCCGGCTTTGCCGAGCTGCAACCGGCATGGCGGGTCGTTAGCGAGAGCGGCATTTTGAGTCGGTTCGAGGCATTGCGCTCGGGTGCGACGCCGCTCGTCGGTCGTGATGAGGAAGTCGAGCTGCTTATCCGCCGCTGGCAACAGGTGAAAACGGGCGAAGGGCGAGTGGTGCTGATTTCGGGAGAGCCAGGCATCGGCAAGTCGCGGCTCACAGCAGCACTTTCCGAGCACATTGAAACCGAGCACCATACGCGCCTTCGCTATTTCTGCTCGCCGCACCACCAGGACAGCGCGCTCCATCCTTTTATCGGGCAGCTCGAACGCGCCGCCGGGTTTGTCCGCGACGATACGGTCGAGGCCAAGCTCGGTAAACTGCGGGCATTGCTCGCATCGGGTATGCGGGATGAAGACGATATCGCGCTGTTGAGCGAGTTGTTGTCGTTGCCGAGTTCCGCCGCGGAGCTCAACCTCAGCCCGCAGCGCAAACGGGAGAAGCTGTTTGAGGCACTGCTCCGTCAGCTCGAGGCCGAGGCGCGGCCTCGTCCGGTGCTGATGGTGTTCGAGGACACCCACTGGATCGACCCGACTTCTCGCGAATTGCTGGATTTGACGGTCGACCGGACACGGCATATGCCACTATTGCTAACGATCACCTTTCGCCCCGAGTTCCAGCCGCCCTGGAGCGGCCGCTCTCATGTCACGAGCCTGGCCCTCAATCGGCTCGGCGAACGCGACGGCGAGGCGCTCGTGCAAAAACTGGCCGGCAATACCGGGCTTACCGCCGAGATCGTCGCCGAGATCGTCGATCGTACCGACGGGGTACCGCTCTTTGTCGAGGAATTGACCAAGGCGGTGCTAGAAAGCGCCGCGCCGGGAGATCGGGTTGCTGCGGTTCTGGCAATGACATCGCTTGCTGAGCAGTCGGTGCCGGCGACGTTGCAGGCCTCGCTGATGGCTCGCTTGGACAAGCTCGGGCCGGCGCCCAAGGAGATCGCCCAGATCGGGGCGGTTCTTGGTCGCGAATTTACCTATGAGTTGATCGCGCCGGTGGCGCAATGTCGGGAAAGCGAGTTGCAGGCAGCATTGGCTCAGCTCAGCGACGCTGGATTGCTGCTTAGTCGCGGTGCCGCTCCGTACGCCTCCTACCTGTTCAAGCACGCGCTGGTGCAGGATGCCGCCTATGGCACGCTCCTGCGCGGAAGACGCCAGGAGTTGCACGCCCGGGTCGTAGCGGCGCTGGAACAGCATTTTGCTGATCTCGTCGAGCGCCAGCCGGAACTCCTGGCACATCATTTGACCGCGGCCGGCGAGACCGAGCGTGCAACCGATCAATGGTTGGAGGCTGGTCGGCACGCCGCCGAGCGTGTGGCCCATCTCGAAGCGATCCGCCATTTCGACCGCGGTCTCGCAGCATTGGGGGCACTGCCCGAAGGGCCGGTTCGCGACGCGCGCGAGATCGAGCTGCTATTGGCCAGCGGGTTGGCGCACTTCGCAGCCAAGGGGTTCAGCGCGGCAGAGGCAGCGCAGGCCTATGCCCGTGCGCGCGAACTGGCCGAACGGCGGGGCGAGGTGCGCCAGCTGTTCGCGTCGGTTTACGGTCTTTGGCAATCGGCGAACGGAGCTGGGCACATCCTCGAGTGTCGAAGATTGTCGAACCGGCTGCAGCAACTAGCCGCCGCCCAGCCAGAAGACGAATTAAGTCTGGAAGCACATCACAGCGCCTGGGCAACAAGTCTGTTCGCCGGCAAGCCCGAGGCTGCTCGCGAGCACTGCGAAGCGGGGCGCCGGCTGTATGATCCCGAGCGGCACCATCTGCTTCGGCGGTTCTACGGCGGGCACGACCCGGGCGCCTGCGCCGGCTACTTTGGTGCGCAGGCCAATTGGCTGCTCGGATATCCGGAGGAGGCTCTGAGGCTCGGCCGCCAAGGATTAGCATTGGCCGAGCGCATCAAAGACCCGTTCAGCCTCGTAACCGCCTCGCTGTACAATGCGATGGTTCGTGTAAATCGCGGTGAGCCGGAATTGGCGCTGCAACTGCTCGCTGCGGCCGAGGCGCTCGCGGCCGAGCAAAGACTTGGCCTCGTGGTGGTACCAGAGATCGTGCGCGCGGGCGCCCTGATGGCGCAAGGAGCGCTTGAGGAGGCGGTCGCCTGTTTGCGCCGCGGGCTCGCCGCCGGGCCTAATGTGACGCGGGTGCGGACTTACGGCCTGGCTCTGCTCGCCGACGCAATGGTGCGGCGCGGTGACCACGAAGCGGGCCTGGGTGCCGCAAAGGCCGGATTGCAAGCGCAGGAGGAAACGGGCCATCGCCAATGGCACGCGGAGCTTCATCGCGTCGAGGGCGTTGCGATGCTCGGTCTCAACAGGCTGGAAGAGGCCCAGATCGCCCTTAAGAAGGCGCTGCGCGTCGCGCGAAGGCAACACGCAAAAGCCTATGAGTTGCGCGTTGCGACAAGCCTCGCGCGGATGTGGGGGAACCGGGGTCGACGAGCCGAAGCCTCTGATCTCCTTACCCCGGTCTACGCCTGGTTCACCGAGGGGTTCGATACTGCCGATCTGAAAGACGCGAGGAGGCTGCTCGACGAACTGGCCTGAATTGCCGACTGCGACTTCTCAAAGTTCGCGAAATGTTCCACCTTAGCGTTGTTTAGATAACAACCGACGCTATGCCCTCTTTTTGCTGCGCCCGAGAAAGCAGCGGGGATTTAGCACCGCTAATCACACGCGGAGCCGGACAAAGTCCTTTTCACCGGCTCAAAACGGCACGGTGCCTCGAACCACGGTGCGGTGAAGAACGCGGCGGTGCCGGCCCATCTCGAAATTGGCGACCGCGCGGTGGAGAAGACAGCGGTTGTCCCACATGACCAGGTCGCCGAGCCGCCAGCGATGCGCGTAGACGAATTGGCGCTGCGTCGCGTGCGCCAGCAGCTCGTCGAGAAGCGCTCTGCCTTCCGCGTCCGGGAGGTCCTTGATGTGCAAGGCGTGATTCCCGAGGTAGAGCGCTTTGCCGCCGGTCTCCGGATGGGTGCGCACCAGCGGATGGGCGACCGGGTCGCCACTCTCGGCGCGCGCGATCGCTGGATCGTTCGGCGGGAGACTGGCACCCCAGCGGAACAGCACGTGCAGCCCGGCGATGCGGCGCTTAGTCTCCGCCGGCAGGGCGCTGTAGGCCATCGTCGTGTTGGCGAATTCGGTGTCGCCGCCCGAGGGCGGGAGCTCGACCGCATAAAGGCTCGTCATCATCGGCGGCACCCGGCGATAGGCCTTGTCGGTATGCCAATTGTAGTTGCTGACCGGGGACGTCGACCGGTCGGTCGGATTGCCGTCGGCGCCCACGTTCGAGATGACGTGGGCGACCGAATAGCGCTTGCCGGAGGAGGGATACGCCGCCGGGCCTTCGACGACGCCGAAGGCGGCGGCAAAGGCGAATTGCTGTTCCCGGGTCAGCTTTTGGTCATGAAAGACGACGACGTGATGCGCCAAAAAAGCATCGCGAATCTGCTCCCTTGCCGTCGGCGACAGTGGTCGCGCCAGATCGACCCGATCGACAGCCACCCCGCCCGCGGGCGACAAACGTGGCCCGACGCGGATCGGTTGGCTCAAGCCGCCGGTCCAGCCTTGCCGCGCCTCGGCCTCGTCTGGTGGTGAGAGCTCTGCCATTGGCGCGGGTCCGAATCGACGGTAGGGAAGGGGAGGGGTGCCGGCGCGCTAGGCCGCAAGCTCGCGCCGGTCTTTCGGGCACGGCACGGCCGCATCGGCAGGACCGCGATTGTCGGCGTCGCGATCCGATCGCCCCGGCGGCTGTTCGGCCATGACCAGGATGCCCGAGGCGAGATTTCGGATCCCGCAACGCCAAACGATCAAGTCATAGCTGACCATCAGGCAGAATAGCGGAAAAAATGAAATGAAATAGATGCTTTGGTAATAGGTCAGGATATACCGTGGGTTTTGCAGCCCGTTGCGCCCGATCAGCCGCTTGATCGCCGAGAAATAGCAGTGGTCGTAAAAAGCGACAAAGCCGAAATTGCCTTCCTCGACCCATTCCGGAAGGAAATAAGTGATCAGCCGGCGGACAAGCCAATTCGGCAGCAGCTGGTTCATCAACGCAAATGGCGCAAATCTGCCTGGGAAGGCATGGATCATGGTCCCCCCCGGGCGCAGGGCGCGCGCGCAATTTTCAAAAAACGCCTGGTTGTCGCGAATATGCTCGACCACCGACCGCGACACGACAAGATCGGCGGATCGGTCGCGCACCGGAAGCCCGTTCGCCGCGGCGTCGCAAAGGACCCGGCTTTCGAGGTCGTGGTTGCGTCGCAGCTGCTCCTCGGAGCAGTCGAACGCGATGATCGTATGCGCGCGCGGCTCGCTGACATACCGCAGAAAAGGGCAATCTTTTCCGCCGCCGATGTCAAACGCAACCTGCCCAGGCCGGCGGTTGAGCATTTCCGCCACCTGGAATTTGTAGACCGTATGGAAGTGACGGCGGAAGTCTTCCGGCAGCCGAGCTTCGAGCGCAAGGCTGAGCCGCCGGTTCAGGGCGAAAAAGCGTGACAGCAGACCCATCGGCTTTGCTTCGTCAATGTGATCGAAGAATTATTGCCTGCACGCGTTAATCTAGCCCTTCCATACCCCACATTCCGGCCCCGATGCAGCAAAATCGCGCGACGGCGGAGATGGCTGAAGGCGCGCGGACGCCGCCTCGTCCCGGATTTCTACGTAAGCTCGAATAAAATTATCCCGTTTCCGGTCAGTAGGCAGGCTGTGAAAAATCCGGCTTCCCGACCTCGGCACCCTTCGAGAACCCTTCTGCCCTCCTCAGGGTCGGCAGGCGTTTGAGCTGAAAAGCCTGATCCCCGACGAGCGAAGCGTCCTGAACGGGCGAGCAACGAGGAGTGTGCTGTTGCGCACCCGGTTGGGACGCACGCGTCCTCGGGTTCCGCGCGCGCACCGGCGCCCGTTTCGGCAAGTATCTTCGCACCCCTCAAAAATCGGTGCAGCGGCCGTTATATTCCCAATCTCCATAGCGCGTCGGCTCGGGGCCTTTCGGGCCGCCGATTTCCGCGGGCGGTGCCGGCGGCTGAGATGGGGCAGGCATAGCGGGCGTCCGGGGCGGCGTATATTGCTCCAGCGGCGGGTTTTTCGATGAAGGCTCGCGCATGAGCAAAATGTGGCAACGAGACGCGATATCTCAAGAGCCCCGACGCCGCGCTATATCGGGCAGGGCCGAACCGGAACGATCCGGAAGGCGCGGCGTTGCCCGAGCATTCAAAGGAGGTGGGTGTCTGCCCGTCCAGCCTCTCATGCCCCAGAAGAACCTTGATGGCTGAAGCGCCAACTGCCCGGTACGTTGCCCTGGAGCTCCTCGGCGCGGTATTGCGCCGTAAGCGCCCGCTTGACGATGCAATCGACGACAATCCGGCGATGCAGATGCTGGCGGGGCGAGACCGCGCCTTTGCCCGCCTGCTGGTCGCGACCGCGTTGCGTCGGCTCGGCCAAATCGACGCGCTGATTGCGTCATGCCTAAGTACCCCCTTGGCGCCGCGGGCGGCGGTCGTGCACGACATTTTGCGCCTCGGCGTGGCGCAGCTCCTGTTCCTGCGCACCCCTCCCCACGCGGCCGTCGCCACCAGTGTCGATTTAGCCCACGGCCGCGGTTTCCTGTCGCATAAAGGGCTCGTCAACGCGGTTCTCCGGCGATTGAGCGTCGAGGGGCCGACCCTGACCCGCACCCATGACGCGCCCCGGCTCAACACGCCCGGGTGGCTTTGGGAGTCGTGGAGCTGCGCGTATGGCGAGGACGCGGCCCGCGCGATTGCCAATGCTCACCTGAAAGAGGCTCCGCTCGACCTGACATTGCGCGAAGATCCCGAAGCATGGTGCGAGCGGCTGCAAGGGACGCTGTTGCCCACCGGGACGTTGCGGCGGGCTGCCGGCGGCGCGGTTACGTCGCTGCCCGGCTACGCCGAGGGCGCGTGGTGGGTTCAGGACGCGGCTGCCGCGTTGCCGGCACGGCTGTTTGGCGACATCGCCGGGCGCGAGGTCGTCGATTTGTGCGCCGCACCCGGCGGGAAAAGCGCTCAGCTCGCCAGCGCCGGCGCGCGGGTTGTGGCAATCGACCGGTCGACCCGCCGGCTCGACCGCCTGCTGGCCAATTTCAACCGGCTTGGCTTGTCGATCGAAGCCCTCGCCGCGGACGCGCTGACCTGGCGCCCGGCCCGCCCGGTCGACTGCGTGCTGCTCGACGCCCCGTGCACGACCACCGGCGCGATTCGCCGCCACCCCGACGTCCCCCACCTCAAGATGCCGGACGACGTGGCCCGCTTGTCGGTCGTTCAGGAGAACCTGCTGCGAGCAGCGGTCGAAATGCTGGCTCCGGGCGGGACGCTTGTCTATTGCACTTGCTCGCTCGAACCCGAAGAGGGGCCGCGGCAGATCGAAAAATTGCTTCGGTCGGGAGCGGCGGTTGCCCGTCGAGAGATCACCGCCGATGAAGTGGGCGGACGCTCCGACTGGGTAACGCCAGAGGGAGACCTGCGGACCTTGCCGTGCCACTTGGCCGAATTTGACGGCGTCGACGGCTTCTTTTCCGCCCGGCTGACCAGAACGGGGGCGGCGGCCTAGCACCCGCCGGCGTGCGGCGCCGACGGCTTGCGGCGGGCGCCGATCCTTGTTACCAAACAGCATGCGTTCGTTGGTCCGGCTGGCCTGTTGCAACCGGCGCTCCGGTAGCGTGCGACGGTTTCGCGTCCGTCTTGCGTGCGGATGAGGAGGATCGCCGGCCATACCCGCGGCAGAGCGCCCACGGAGCAGCGCGACGGCGACGGCTTGAGCATCGCCGCCCGCATGCGCCACGACATGCTTCGGTCGCTGACGGGCAACCGGTTCTATCGCCACACGCTGGTCGGCCGGGTTCCGCCCGGCGTCGAGGTCAAGATCGGCCAGGCCTGGCCGGGCGACCCGCAGCGCGGCGCGGCGATCGCGGCGGGCGAGGTCGAGCTTGCCGGGAAGCTGGTCCGCAGCCCATCGCCGCGCTGGTTTCCGCCCGCCGCCGGAGAGGACTGGCTGGCGTGCTGGCACGGCTTTGACTGGATTGCCGACCTTGCCGCGGCCGGAGCCGCGGCCCGCGAGGTCGCCCGCGAGCTGGTGCAGAGCTGGCTCGCCGACGAAGGGATCGGCTATCGCTCGGTTGCGTGGCGCTCGGACGTGCTGGCGACGCGCCTGTTTGCCTGGATCAGCCATTTCGACGAGATCGCGGGGGGTGACCAGAACCCCGCCCTGCGGCGCGCCATCCTGGCGAGCCTCGCCGCACAGAACCGCCATCTCGCAAGGATCGCGGGCTGGGAACTCGAGGGGGCGGCGCGGCTGCGCGCCTTGAAGGGGCTGATTGCCGGCACCGTGGCGCTCGGCGATTCGCCGGGGCGGCTCGCCAAGGCACTGAAATGGCTGGAGCGCGAGATGCCGGCCCAACTTTTTCCCGACGGGGGCCACCGCTCGCGCAGTCCGTCGGCGCAGCTGACAGTGCTGCAGGACCTGGTCGACATCCGCAATGTGCTGCGCGCGGCGAAGGCCGAGGCGCCCGGTGCGCTAGAGGACGCCATCGAGCGGGCGGCGCCGGTGCTGCGGCTGTTTCGCCACGGCGACCGCCGGTTGGCGCTCTTCAACGATTCGCTGGAAGAGGACGGCATCCTGCTCGACCTCGTGCTGACCCGGTCGGAGACCAAGGGGCGGGCGTTGACGCGGGCGCCCGACACCGGTTTCGAGCGCCTGCAAGCGGACAAGAGCCTCGTCGTCGTCGACACCGGCAGGCGGCCGCCGCCGGCGTTTGACCTGCATGCCCATGCTGGTGCCCTGTCCTTTGAGATGAGCCATGGGCGCGAGCGCGTCATCGTCAATTGCGGCGGTTATCGCGGTCCCAAGTCGGGTTGGTCGCGGGTCGCCCGCGCCAGCGCGGCGCATTCGGTGCTGGTCGTGGCAGACACCAACTCGGCCGAGATTCGCGACGACGGCGTGCTCAACCGCACGCCGACCTCGGTCTCGTGCGAGCGCGCCGAGCACGACGGCCAGCAATGGATCTCGGCGACCCACGACGGTTACCGCGAGCGGTTTGGGCTGATCTACACGCGGGAGCTGTTCCTCGCCGCCGACGGTGAGGATTTGCGCGGCGAAGAGCGCCTGAGCGGGCGCCCCGGGGCCGAGTTCGCGGTGCGCTTTCATCTGCACCCCTCGGTGCAGGCCTCGCTCGCCGACGACGAAACAGCGGCCCTCCTGCGGCTGCCGAGCGGCCTGCGCTGGCGGCTGCGGACGGCCGGTGCCGCGATAACCCTCGGCGAGAGCGTCTATCTCGGATCGGGCGAGGCGCGAAAAACCCAGCAGGTGGTGCTGAGCGGGGCGGCGGCGCCGGGCGGCACGACGGTGCGCTGGGCATTGCGCCGTGAGCGCGAGACCGCCGACGATTAGCTTGTCCGAGGCGGGCCACCTCGACGCGGCGGACGCGGCGTTGAGCGCCGCCATGGTTGCGGCGAGCGGTCTGTTCTCGGGTCTCGCCACATGGGCGCTGATCCCGGTCCTGCGCCGCCGCGGCGTGCTCGACCGGCCAAATCAACGATCCTCTCACCAGGTCCCGACACCGCGGGGCGGCGGCATCGCCGTCGTCGCGACGGTGCTGCTGGCGTGGCTCGGCTTCGCCGCCGCCGGCTGGGTGACTGCCGGAGTGATACCGGTCTGCGTCGCGGCCGGGCTGTTCGCCGCCGTCTGCTGGATCGACGATTTGCATGACCTGTCCCCGCCGGTGCGGTTGGCGGCGCAAGCGGCGGCGGTCGCGGTCGGGCTGCTGGCGCTGCCCGAGGGCGACAACGCGGTCAGGGGGTGGCTCGGTCCGGCGGCGTATTTCACCGCCCTTGGGCTTGTGTGGGTGTGGTGGGTCAACCTTTACAATTTCATGGACGGGATCGACGGCATCGCCGGCAGCGAGGCGGCGGCGATCGGCGGCGGGTTGCTGCTGTTCGCGGCGCTCGGCGCTGGGGTCGACCCGAGCGTAGGTTTGCTCGCCGGCGCGATCCTCGGCGCGGCCCTGGGCTTTCTCGTGTGGAACTGGGCGCCGGCGCGGGTCTTTCTCGGCGATGTCGGCAGCGCGCCGCTTGGCTATCTGACGGGATACCTGCTGATCGGGCTCGCCGCCGCGGGCCGCTGGAGGATCGCGCTGATCCTGCCGCTTTATTTTCTCGCCGACGCGACGATCACCCTCGGGCGGCGCTTGCTGCGCGGCGAGCGGGTGTGGCAGGCGCATCGCGAGCACTATTACCAGCAGGCGGTCCGGCGCGGGCTCGGCCATGCTGCCGTCGTCAAACGGGTGGTCCTCGCGGATTTGCTGCTGATCGCCTGCGGCTGGGCGGCGGAAAACGGCCTCGGCCCGCCCGCGCTCGCCGCCGCGGCAGTCATTGTCCTGGCATTGCTGACGGCGCTCGCCCGCGGCGGGCCGCCACCGCGGTCGAGTAAGAGCCGGCCCCGCTGAGCTTGCCTGCGGCAGCCGCCAACCCTATACCCGGCCGATGAACGCGACGCCTGACAAGATTCGCCGAGCCCTGGTCTCGGTCAGCGACAAGACGGGGATCGCCGATTTCTGCGCGGCGCTCGCCGCCCGCGGGATCGCGCTCGTCTCGACCGGCGGCTCGGCGCAGGCGCTAGGGGCGGCGGGGCTCGCGGTGACCGAGGTGGCCGAGGTTACCGGCGTGCCCGAATTTCTCGACGGGCGGGTCAAGACCCTGCATCCGGCGATCCATGGCGGGCTGCTCGCGCGCCGCGATCGGCCGGATCACCTCGGCGCGCTAAGCCTGCGCGGCATTGCACCAATCGACCTCCTCGTGTGCAACCTCTATCCGTTTGCCGAGACCGTCGCCGCCGGCGCCAGCCGCGACGACTGCATCGAAAACATCGACATCGGCGGCGTGGCGCTGATCCGGGCGGCCGCGAAGAACTACGACTCCGTGATCGTCGTGACGGACCCCGCCGACTATTCGCGGGTCCTCGCGGCGCTGGCGGACGGCGAGGGCTCGGTCGCACCCGCGCTGCGGCGCGAGCTGGCGCAGAAGGCGTATGCACTGACCGCATCCTATGATGCCGCCGTCGCCGAATGGCTGGCGCGCGAGGAGGGCGACATGCTCCCCGACCGGTTTGTTGTCGCGGGCAGGCTGGCGCAGCGGCTGCGCTATGGCGAAAACCCCCACCAAGTCGCGGCGTTCTATCGCACCGGCGAACCGCGGCCGGGGGTGGCGAGCGCGCGCCAGCTCCAGGGCAGGGAACTCTCGTACAACAACTATTCCGACGCCGACGCGGCCTTCGAGCTGGTCGCGGAGTTCGCCCGGCCGGCGGTCGCGATCGTCAAGCACGCCAACCCGTGCGGCGTCGCCGTCGGCGCGAGCCTGCGTGAGGCCTGGGACAAGGCGCTCGCCTGCGACCCGATCAGCGCGTTTGGCGGGGTGGTGGCGCTGAACCGCCCCCTCGACCGGACCGCGGCCGAGGCGATCGGCCGGCTCTTTGTCGAGGTGGTGATAGCCCCCGAAGTCGAGCCGGACGCGGCCGCACGACTCGCCGCGCGCGCCGGGCTGCGCCTCCTCGTCGCGGGTGCCGTGCCCGACCCGGCGGCGGCAGGAAGCGCTTACCGCTCGGTTGCCGGCGGGATCCTGGTTCAGGAGCGCGACCGGGCACAGGTCGCCGAAAAGCGGCTGTCCGTCGTCACCCGACGGACGCCGAGCGAGGCCGAGACGGCCGACCTGATGTTCGCCGACAAGGTCGTCAAGCACGTCAAGTCGAACGCGATCGTCTTTGCCCGCGGCGGCGCCACCGTCGGGATCGGGGCGGGTCAGATGAGCCGCGTCGACAGCGTGCGGATCGCCGCCGACAAGGCCGCCGAAATCGGCCGCGCGGCGGGTTCGCCAGTGTCGCCGACGCGTGGCGCGGTGCTGGCCTCGGACGCCTTCTTCCCGTTCGCCGACGGTCTCGAAGCGGCGGTCGCCGCCGGTGCGACGGCGGTGATCCAGCCCGGCGGCTCGGTACGCGACCCCGAGGTGATCGCCGCAGCCGACGCGGCCGGCATCGCGATGGTGTTTTCCGGCATCCGCCGCTTCCGGCACTGACCCGAGGGCGAGGCGGCGGCTCGCCCGCGCGGGCTTCAACCCCTCAGACGACGCGAATGTTTTTGAACTGCCACGGGTCGTCGCGGTCGAGATCCTCCGGAAACAGGCGCTCGCGATCCTCCAGCGGCGTCCAGCTGCCGTAGACCCCGGCGATGTCGCCGAGATAGGGCCGGGCTACCTCGAGGACCCGGGCGAAATCCATGTCCTCGGGTTCGGCGATGCCCTCTCGCGGATGCTCGAGCGCCCAGACGAGGCCGCCCAGCACCGCCGCCGTGACCTGCAGCGAGGTGGCGTTGTTGTGCGGCGCCACCCGCCGCGCCTCGTCGATCGTCAAGCGCGAGCCGTACCAATAGACCCTGCCAAGCTGGCCCATCAGCAATACCCCGAGCTCGTCGGTCCCGGTGGTGATTTCGTCCATCATCAGCCGTTTGGCCGCCTGCAGCCGCCAGTTCTTGCCGGCGAATTCATGGAGGCTCAGCACCGCGTCGTCGCACGGGTGGTAGGCATAGTGGCAGGTCGGTCGATAGCGTGCCTCGCCGCCCTCCCTCAGGGTCAGGAAGTCGGCGATCGAGATCGATTCGCCGTGCGTGATCAAATAGCCGTAGTAGGGGCCTTCGAGCGGGGTCCAGCTGCGCACCCGGGTCGCCGCCCCCGGCCTCAGCAGGTAGATCGCCGCGCCGCCGCCAAAATCATGCCGCCGCCCGTCCGCCGGAAAATGCCGTTCGTGGGTGCCCCAGCCGAGCTCGGCCGGCTGCGAGCCTTCGCTGACAAAGCCGTCGATCGACCAGGTGTTGACGAACTCGCCCGGCATCTTCGGGATGTTCGAGACCTGGGTGTCGCGTTCGGCGATGTGGATGACCTTGACGCCGAGCCGCTGCGCGAGGTGCGCCCAGTCCGCGCGATCGCGCGGCACGGTTGCGTCCGCGTCCGCGTCCGCGCTGCTCGCGCGGGCGAGGTCGACCAGCGCCTGCTTGACGAAATGCGACACGAGGCCGGGGTTGGCGCCGTGCGTCACCACCGCCGTCGGGCCCCGGGGATAGCGCTGGCGCAGCGCCAACGCGCTTTCGCGCAGCGCATAGTTCGAGCGCGCCGAGGGCGGCAGGCTTGGATCGGTGTAGCCGCCGGGCCACGGCTCGATGCAGGTGTCGAGGTAGAGCACCCCCTTTTCCTGGCACAGCTCGATCATCGCCGTGCTCGACACGTCGACCGACAAATTGAGAAGAAAATCGCCGGGGCCGATTCGGGGCTCGAGAACGGCGCGGTAATTGTCGCGTGTGAGCGGGGTTTCGTCGAAGGCGATGCCGTACTCGGCCGCCTCCTCACGGCCGCGCGGGTCGGCGGTCACGATCGCCGCCCTTGCCCGGTCGATCTCGACATGGCTCAGCAACAGAGGCAGCACGCCTTGGCCGATGCTGCCAAAACCGACGATGACGAGACGGCCGCGAAGGGCGGCGTGCTTCTTATCGAGCATCAGGACCAGGACGCCGTTCGGGAGAATGCATTCCCTACGGTTGCGACGGTCGCCCTGTCAAGCGGGCCGCCTACGCTCATGTTGGCTCGGGGCGTGTGGGCGGCCACGCCGTGAGCGCGTTGCGGACCTGCGCACCGCGCCGCCCTGGCAGGATCGTGCTATTGCGCCACCCAGCCGCCATCGACCGAGAGCGCCGCGCCGGTGATCGTCCGCGCGGCTTCCCCGCACAAAAAGACGGCAAGTGCTGCGATCTGCTCCGGGGTCGTGAAGTCGAGCATCGGCTGCTTTTCACGCAGCATGCCGTCGCGCGCTTCCTGCACCGCGATCCCCTCGGCAGCGGCGCGCGCTTCGATCTGCCGCTGGACCAGCGGAGTCAGCACCCAGCCGGGGCAGATCGTGTTGCAGGTGACGCCGTCGTTCGCGGTCTCGATCGCCACCACCTTAGTAAAGCCGACGATCCCGTGCTTTGCGGTGACATAGGCGGCTTTTTCGCCGCTCGCGACGAGCCCGTGGGCCGAGGCGATGTTGATGACCCGCCCCCATCTTTTTGCCAGCATGTGGGGGAGTGCGGCCTTGGTCGCGTGAAACGCGGCGCTCATGTTGACCGCGATGACCGCGTCCCAGCGCTCCTCGGGAAAGTCGACGATCTTGGCGACGTGCTGGATGCCGGCGTTGTTGACGAGGATGTCGACGCTGCCAAAATGCCGCACCGCGCCCTCGACGAGTTCGCGGATCTGCGCCGGCTTCGACATGTCGGCCGGCGAATAGCCTACGCCGACGCCGTGCTGCTGCGAAAGCCGGGCGCGCAGCTCCTCGATCGCAGCCGCCTCGCCAAAGCCGTTCAACATCACCGAGCAGCCCTCGGCGGCAAGGGCGGTGGCGATCCCAAGCCCGATGCCGCTCGTCGATCCGGTGACGATCGCCGCTTTGCCTTGCAGCATGAGATTTCTCCTCATAATCAGGGTCGCCGCGGCAATGCCCCGGTCGTCCCGGTCGTACTACATGCGGGCCGGCCTCGGCGGCGCGGCAAAATGGTCCGAGCAAAGTTGCCGGCGATACACGATTTGTCGCAAGACATGCGCCATTATCGCGGTTACGCGTCCCGCCGGCTGTCGAGCGGGGAAGGGGCGCCGGACCCGAAGGCGCGACAGATGCAGGTCGAAGGGAGATTGATGTCGGAGATTCGTGCGGCGGCCCGTCCTTTTGTCCTCGGCGCGGCGGAAATGCCGGAGATCAGGGTCGTCACCTATAATATTCACGGCTGCGTCGGGCTCGACCGGCGGTGCGATCCGGCGCGGATCGCGGCCGTGCTGCGGGAAATCGACGCCGACATCGTCTGTCTGCAGGAAGTCGACGCGCGCGGCAACGGTCTTCGCGCCGACCACGCGGCCTATCTCGGGGAAGCGACCGGCCGACGGGTGATCCTCGGCGGCGCCGGGCGCGAGCGCCGAGGGCGGTTCGCCAACGCGGTGCTGACGCGGTTCCCGCTGCTGTCCGCCCGCGCCATCGATCTTGCGGTTTCCGATTACGAGCCGCGCTGCGCGATCGACCTCGACCTGATGGTCGGCCATCGTGTGCTGCGGGTCATGGCGACGCATTTCGGCCTGCACGCCGGGGAGCGGCGGTTGCAGGCGAATCGGCTGATCGCGGCGCTTGCCGAGCCAGCGGCGCCCAGCCGGGCCGCCCCGCACGCGGTGCTGCTGGTCGGCGACTTGAACGAGTGGCGAGGCCGCAACGGCGGCGGCATCCGCGCGCTCGATCGCTGCCTCGGGCCGAGCGAGACGCCGCGCACGTTTCCGTCGTGGATGCCGGTGCTGCCGCTCGACCGGATTTATGCCTTGGGGCCGGCGGTGCTGCGCGATGTGTATGTCTATCGCTCGCCGCTGGCGCGGGTCGCTTCCGACCATTTGCCGCTCGTCGGCAACTTGCGATGGAGCGTCGGGCAGGCGCGGCGACGCTCGCGAGCGCGGGCGCTCGGCCCGTTCCCCAGAAGCCGCCCCGGCGCGGGGTGGGCGGCGGGCCTGCTGCGCGGTGAAGCGACCCTGCCCGCGCTCGGCGGCGGCTAACCCGATTGCGCGCGGCGCCGCAGCGCGATAATCACAGTCGATGCCTAGAAAGCACAATCCGCTCGGCCTCAACCCGCTGCAGCTCAAAACCCTGACCCTGCTCCAGCAACTCGCCCGCTTGCCCGATTACTCGCAGCCGGGAGACGAGCAGGGCTCGGTTACGCTGACCCGCCTGCCGCATCCGCACGGCGACCATTTTCACATCGGCGAGGCGGTCGTCGCGTCGCGCGACGCGACGGGCTTGCGCAACCCTGCGGTGTGGACGGCGCTCGAGCGAAAGGGGCTGCTCCGGTCGACCCCGCCGAACGCGGTGCTGACGGCGCTCGGTCTCGACTACGACACGGGCTTGCGCGAGACGATCCTGCACCTCGCGGATCACGGCTGACCGCGCGCCGCGGCGGCGCTCACCAGCAAAAGCGCGCGGCGACGGCGACCGGATGGTGGCCGCCGAGAGTCAAGGCTGCTTCGACGCGGGTGAGGTCCGGCGTTCCGTCCGATCCCTCGCCGAAGCCGAATTCCTTGGCATGGATCCCGCCCGCAACAAAGAGGCTGTCGATCCCCGCCGCCGCGGCACCGGGGATGTCGGTGCGCAGGCTGTCGCCGACGGCAAGAATTCGCGAGCGATCGCCAACCGAGAGCAGGCCCAGGCACCTGTCGTAGACCGAACGGTGCGGCTTGCCGTGCCAGCGGACGCGGCCCCCTTGCTCCTCGTAGAATTGCGCCAACGCCCCGGCGCATAGGGCGAGCTTGGCGCCGTGCATCACGACGAGGTCCGGGTTGGCGCACACCATCGGCAGCCGCCGCTCCAGGCACCGTCGCAGCAGCGGGGTATAATCCTCGATCGTGTCGTCCCATTCGGCCGGACCGGTGTTGAGGATGAAGTCCGCCCACTCCGCCTGATCGAAAAATTCGAGGTCGAGCCCGTCACGGATCTCCAGGTCGCGATCCGAGCAGATATGCAAGCAGCGGCGACCGAGCGTCGCATAGAAAGGATCGTCGCGCCGACGTAGGTATTGCCAAGCTTCTTCGCCGGACGACATCACATGGTGGTAGGTATCTTCCGGCACTCCGATTTGCGCGATCCGGCGGGCAACGTCGTCGGCGCGGCGCGGCGCATTCGAAAGGAGCGCAATGCGCTTGCCGGCCTCGACCAGGGAATTCAGGCAGTCCACGGCCCCGGGCAGCGGCGCCACCCCGTCATGGATGACGCCCCACAAGTCGAGAATGTACCCGTCATAGCGGGGCGCCAGGGTGCTGACCCCGGTGACATAGGGCACTGCCATCGCACTGACCTCGTAAGTGACAAGCCGGTTACCAATTGGGATAAATGTTTATCAATTTAATCGAATATTTACGAAGCGTTGCCAAATTACCTGGAACATCACACGGCCCAACCCGTTGAGCATGCGTCGGCTCGGGTCGTCCCGACGAGGAGAGAATATGAGCGTCGACTTGTATGTTGGTCCGCTGATTGAGCGCAACGGCAGCTTTGGCTATGACACCTTTTCGCGAGGCGAGGGGCTGCGCAGCTCGTTCCGCTATCGACGCATCGAGCAGGCGCGGCACGACCAGCGGGCGCTGGTCGCCGAGTCGCAACGCGTTCCTCACCTCCACGTGCACACTTGTGAAACCCTGGTGGAATTTGAGCGCGCGGTGGCGGCCGAACGCAACATCGACGGTGACCCGGACGCCAACCAGGACGGCGCCAACGAGGCGACCGACAACCAAACAGGCGAACCTTGATCGAAAAAGCGTGCGATCGCTGCGGCTGGCTAGCGCTTCGATGTCGGATCATCCCCAGCAAGGGCCCTGAACTCTTCCCAACCGCTGTGAAGCCGCGGCCAGCCTAGTGCTACCAGCCGACGCGGCAACGATGCCCGCCGCGCCCAGTTCCCCGGTGTGCGCCGAGCCGATCGCTTCCGCGATTGAGCCGAACCCGTCCCGGCGCAGCAGTTCGGCCAATCCGGTCTTTATCCTGCCGACCAAGGCGGGCCCTTCGAAGATCAACGCCGTGTAGAGCTGGACGAGGCAGGCGCCCGCACGAATCTTCGCATAAGCATCCGCCGTGTTGGCCACACCCCCCACTCCGATCAGCGGGAGCTGCCCCTCCGTCAGCCGGTGCATGTCCGACAGCAACGCGGTCGACAGTGGAAAGAGCGGCCGGCCGCTGAGACCGCCGGCCTCGACCCGGTGGGTGCTCCTCAACCCGGCCGGGCGCGCGGTCGTCGTATTCGACACGACGAGCCCGTCGACGCCGGTGTCGAGGGCCACCTCGGCGATGTCGCTACGATCCGCAGCCGTCAAATCGGGCGCGATTTTTAGCAGCAGCGGTACGCGCACCGCCGCCTCGTCGCGCGCCGCGAGCAGCCGGCGCAGCAGCCCTGCCAGCACGGCCCGCGCCTGCAGGTCGCGCAGCCCCGGCGTGTTCGGCGAGGAGATGTTGACGACAAGGTAGTCGGCCCAGTCCCCGGCACGGCGGACGCCCTCTTCGTAGTCGCGAGCGGCATCGGCGCTGTCGCGGTTCTTGCCGAGGTTGACCCCGACAACGCCTTGCCGCCGGCGCCGCGACAGCCGCGCGACCACCGCGTCGAGCCCGCCGCTGTTGAACCCCATGCGGTTGATCGCGGCACGGTCCGCGTCGAGCCGGAATATCCGCGGTTTCGGGTTGCCCGGCTGCGGGCGCGGCGTAACCGTCCCCACTTCAGCAAACCCAAAGCCGAGGCCCAGCACCGCGTCCGGCACCTGCGCGTCCTTGTCGTAGCCGGCGGCAAGCCCGATCGGGTTGGGGAAATCGAGACCCCAAATACGCTGCCGCAGGCTTGGAGGGTCCGCCGACGCGCCGGGAGCGACGAGGCGGCGGCCGGCGCCAAGCTGGAGCGCATGCAGGCTCAGCCGGTGCGCGGCTTCGGCCGGCAGAGAATGCAGGATCAGCCGGATCAGTGGATAGAAGTCGGGCATCGGCTTGGCAGCATAGCAGCGGGCGGCGCGCGCCACCTGTGCTAAATGGTCGTCATGTCGGCGGGTGATCAGAGTTTCGCGGGCGCTCCGCGTCCGGTGCTGGTGCCGCACGCACCGGTGCTGGTTGCCGGGTTCCGCGAGGTCGTGTGGCTTACCCCCGAGGGCGAGATCGAGGCGCTGTCGCCGGCCGAGGCCGCCCGTCGGGCGCAGGTCGATACGCCGATGCTGTGCCACGCCGTCGCGACCGCGCGCCGCCTCGATGCGCCCGGCTTTGTTGCGCTCGACCTCTTGGAGCTGTTCGCCTTCGTCCGTCCGGCGCGGTTTTGCGTGCCGACACCGCGCGGTCTCGCCGAGGCGCTCGGGTTGCCGCGGCCGGTGCGCCCGGTCGAGGCGTGCGTCACCCTCGCCACCGCCGCGCGCGCCCTCCTTCAGGCGCTCGGGCAGGAAACCGACATCGAGGCCCGCGCCGTCGCCGAGGCGATGGACCGCGGCGGCTGGCTGTGGGGGCCGGCGGTGCTGTCGGCGCTGCCGGCGGCGGAGCCGCGCGCCCGGCGGCAGGCGGCGGGGCTGCGGGCGTGGACGAGGCTTGCCGAATGGGTCGAGCCGGCGCCCGCGCCGATGCCCGGCAGCGAGCCCGTGACGCCGGAGGAGGCGCGCGCAAGGCTCGCCCGGCTGCTCGGCGCCGCATCCGAGCCGCGCCCGCAGCAGGCGGACTACGCGGCCGCCGCCGCCGCGGCGTTTGCGCCGCGCGACGTGCCCGGCGAACCGCATGCGGTCCTGGCCGAAGCCGGGACCGGGGTCGGCAAGACGTTAGGCTATATCGCGCCGGCGAGTGTGTGGGCCGAGAAGAACCGCGGCTCGGTGTGGATTTCGACGTTCACCCGCAACTTGCAGACCCAGATCGCCGCCGAGCTCGACCGGCTCTATCCCGACCCGGAGCGGAAACGGCGACGCGTCGTCGTGCGCAAGGGCCGCGAGAATTTTCTCTGCCTACTGAATTACGAGGAGGCCGCGGCCGCCGCCGCGACGCGGCCGGGACGCGCCGCGGCGCAGCTCGGGCTCGTCGCGCGCTGGCTCGGCGCCACAGAGGCGGGCGACCTGGTGGCCGGCGACTTTCCGGGATGGCTCGCCGAATTGATCGGCAGCGGGCGCGTCAGCGGCCTCGCCGACCGGCGCGGCGAATGCGTGCATTCGGCCTGCCCGCATTTCCGCCGCTGCTTTGTCGAGAAAAACATCCGCAAGGCGCGCAACGCCCGGATCGTCGTCGCGAACCACGCGCTGGTGATGGCGCAGGCGGCACTTGGCGGGCTCGACGACGCGACGGTGCCGACGCGCTACGTCTTCGACGAAGCCCACCATCTTCTGGAGGCGGCTGACAACGCGTTTTCGGTGCGCCTGTCAGGGCGCGAGGGCCGCGAGCTGCGGCGCTGGCTGGTCGGCGCGGAGGGAGCCGGCGGGTCGCGCGCCCGCGGGTTGCGGCGGCGCATCGGCGACCTCGTCGAACACGCCGATGCCGGGGTGCGGGCGCTGGTCGAGGTCCTCGCGGCGGCCCGCATCCTTCCTGGCGACGGCTGGGCCCAGCGCGCCACCGACAATCGCGGGCTGCAAGGGTTCGAGAGCTTTCTGGCGCTGGTGCGCCGGCAGGTGCTGGCGCGCGCGGCGCTCGCCGACGCCGGCTATGGGCAGCAGGCCGAGGCCCGTCCGCCGGTCGACGGGTTGGTCGAGAGCGCGCTGCCGCTGGCGCACGGCCTCGACCGGCTTGCCGCGGCGCTGCGCGGCCTTGCGGCGATATTGCGCGCGCGCCTCGAAAACCCCGACGAGCCGCCGGAAGCCGGACTGCGCCAGCGCCTCGACGCGACGGTGCGCGGCCTCGACCGGCGCGCCGACCAGCAGCTGGCCGCGTGGAGCCGGCTGCTGCGCGACCTCGCCGAGCCGCCGCGGCCGGAAACCGTCGAATGGTTTGCGCTCGACCGGATCGACGGGCTCGAAACCGATGTCGCGGTCACCCGGAGCTGGGTCGACCCGGGCATTCCGTTTGCCGAGCGGGTGGCGCGCCCGGCGCACGGGTTTGTCGTCACCTCGGCAACCCTGACCGACGGGGTGCCGGACCTCGACCTTGCCTGGCGGGGCGCCGAAGCCGCGACCGGGCTGCGCCATCTGGCGGCGAGGCCGGCCGCGGCGCGCATCGCCTCGCCGTTCGATTATCCGCGGCAGACCCGCGTATTTGTCGTCACCGACATCCCGCGCGACGACATCGGCCAGGTCGCGGCCGCCTACGCGGCGCTGTTCGTCGCCGCCGACGGCGGGGCGCTCGGCCTCTTCACCGCGATCGCGCGGCTGCGTGCGGTCCATCGCCGCATCGCCCCCGCCCTCGAGGCGCGCGGCATCCTCTTGCTCGGCCAGCACGTCGAGGCGATGTCGACCGCGACCTTGGTCGACATCTTTCGCGCGGAGGAGGATTCCTGCCTTCTTGGCACCGATGCGATCCGCGACGGGGTCGACGTGCCCGGCCGCTCGCTGCGCCTGATCGTGTTCGACCGGGTGCCGTGGCCGCGCCCCGACATCCTGCACCGGGCGCGAAGAGCGGTGTTTGGCGGCGCGGCCTATTCCGACCAGATCGCGCGGCTGCGGCTGCGCCAGGCCTATGGCCGGCTGGTCCGCCGCGCCGACGACCGCGGCGTCTTCGCGGTGCTCGACCGCGCGCTGCCGTCGCGGCTGCTCGCCGCCTTTCCCGACGGCGTCGCGGTCGCTCGCGTCTCGGTGGCGGAAGCCGTGGCCGAGACCGCGCGCTTTCTCGGGACCGGCGATACGGCTTGACAGCCCGGCCCCGGTTTTGGTCTGTGAGCGCGGCCAACAAGGTGAGGATTTGCATGCTCGACCACCACCGCGCGCTGATCTACACGATGGTCATCGTGTCGGCGGCCGACCGCAACCTGCCTGATTCCGAACTTCATGCGTTTGCCGAGATTGTCGGCCACCTGCCGATTTTCCACGATTTCGATCAAAACGAGCTGCCCGTGCTGTTCAACGACTGCAGCGAGCTGATCAGCCGGGAGAACGGGCTCGAGGAGACGCTGAAGGCCATCAAGGCGGGGTTGCCCCCAAAGCTGCGCGAGACCGCCTATGCGATCGGCTGCGAGCTTGTCGCGACCGACGGCGAGGCCACCCAGGAAGAGTTGCGCATCCTCGAATTGCTGCGCCACGGCCTCGACATCGAACGGCTCACCGCCGCCGCGATCGAGCGCGCCGCCCGCGCCCGCTTCCAGACGCTTTAGGTAGATCGCGCGGCGGCGTTTACCGGGTCGGCGGCAGCGCGCGTCTGATCGCTTCCTGAACCTCGCTCGGCTGGGAGGCGAGCGCGTCGCACAGCCGCCGCAGCTGTCGGCGCAGCCCGTAGACCTGGTCGAGCAGTCCGAGCACGAGCGGCAGCGCCTCGTCGTCGATCGCAAACTCGTGGCGGATTTCGAGGATCAGCTCGACCCGGGCGACATCAACCTCGTGAAACAGCCAGGCGCCGCCGCGCTCTTCCGGCAGCACCCAGCGGTTTTCGACCCACTGCGCCAGCTCGCGGCGGTCGAGTTCGCGCACGCGGCCCAATAGCTCGTCGAGCGCGATCATCAGGACGGCATCTCCCGGCGCGGGTCAAACGAATGGCTCGACGCCCATTTCTCGACGAATTCGGCCAATTCCGGATCTGTCGGCTGCCCGATGACGACCATCAAGGTCACGTACTGGTCGCCGGGGTTGGCGCGGCGCTGGATGCCCTTGCCGCGCAGGCGCAGCACGGTCCCGGTGTCCGAACCCTTGGGGATCGTCATCGTGACCGGGCCGGTGACGGTCGGCACCGGTATCCGCCCCCCCAGCACCGCCTCGCCGAGGCTGACCGGCAGCTCGATCCGGACGTCGTTGCCGTCGCGCTTGAACAGCGGGTGCGGCGCCACATGCACCTCGATCAGCGCGTCGCCCGCTTCGCCGCCGCCAAAGCCAGGGCTGCCCTTGCCGCGCAGGCGCAGGACCTGTCCGTCCTCGATCCCGGCCGGGATGGTCACGTCGAGCCATTCGTCGGGGCTTAGCGAGAGGCGCTTTTTGTCGCCCTTTGCCGCGTCGGCGAAGTCGACCGTCATCGTAAAGCTGCGGTCGGGCCCGCGCGCCCGAAAGCCTTCAAAACCGGCGCCCGCGGAGCCCCGTCGGCCGCGCCCGGCCGAGCCGTACGCCGCGAACAGGTCTTCGAGGTCGCTCAGATCCATCTCCCCTTGCGGCTGATAGCGCCAGCCCTCGGCGCCCTCGGCGTGCGGACGGTAGGAATAGCGCGGCCGCTCGGCGCCGGTTTCGTCAATTTCGCCGCGGTCGTAGCGCGCCCGCTTGTCGGGATCGGACAGCAGGTCATAGGCCGCGGAAACCGACTTGAAGCGCGCCTCGGCCTCGGGCTTGCCGGGGTTCAGGTCGGGATGCAGCTGCTTCGCGAGCTTGCGGTAGGCCTTGCGGATCTCGTCGGCGGTCGCGGCCGGCTTGACGCCGAGGATCTGGTACGGGGTCTCTGTCGCCATCTGTTGTCAGCGCCGCCTTTGCGGCTGGCGTTCCGCGGTCGCCTGCTCGATGCGCACCGCGACCGAGCGCTCGACGCCGCTGCGGTCGACCGTCAGCTCGAGCTCGTCGCCAATCTGCGCCAGGCCGACGCGGTTGCGCAGCTCCGCGGCATTGTGGATCGGCGCGCCGTCGACCGCGACAATCAAGTCGCTCGATCGTAAGCCGGCGCGCTGTGCCGCCGAGCCAGGCTCGACCCGGGCAACGAGGGCGCCCTCGGTGCGGGTCGTGCCCAGCGCCCGCGCCAGGTCCGGAGTCAGATCCTGGATTGCGACGCCAATGCGGCCGTGCCTGACCTCGCCATAGCGGATCAGCTGGTCCATCACGTCGCGCGCCATGTCGATCGGAACCGCAAAGCCGATCCCGACATTGCCGCCTCCCGGCGCTAGGATCGCGGTGTTGATGCCGATCAGGCGGCCTTGCAGATCGACGAGCGCGCCGCCCGAATTGCCGGGATTGATCGACGCGTCGGTCTGGATGAAATCCTCATAGCCCTCGATGCCGAGCCCGGTGCGCCCGAGGGCGCTGACGATGCCCGAAGTAACCGTCTGCCCGAGACCGAACGGGTTGCCGACGGCGAGGACAAAATTCCCGACCTTCAGCCGGCTGGAATCGCCGATCGGCACCGCGGTCAGATCTTCGGCCGGGATTTGCAGGACGGCAATGTCCGTCCCGGTGTCGCGGCCGATCAGCTTGGCGGCAAGGCGCCGGTTGTCCTTGGTCGTAACCGCGATGCTGGTCGCGTTGTCGACAACGTGGCTGTTGGTCAGCACGTACCCGCGAGCGGCATCGACAATGACCCCCGAACCGACCGCTTCGGTTTCCTGCTCGATCGGCTGGTCGCGCAAATTGAAGAACTGGCGAAACAGCGGGTCCTGGGTCAGCGGGTTGACTTCGCGCACTTCGCCGCGCACCGAGATGCCGACCACCCCCGGGGTGATTCGGCTGACGACCCCGGCGACGCTCGTCACCGGCGCGCCGCCGACCTCCGGGATCGGCGCGCCGGCTTGCGCCCGGCCGCCGCCCGCCGCGGCGAGCCCGCCCGCCACCAATACCGCCGCCAAAACCCGCTTCATCGCAAGGGGGACCCCGGAGCTTCGCGCCGCCCGCACGCTTCGGCCAACGTTGCACGAATCGATTGGTTTCGCAGCCTATCTAACCCTCCGCGCGATCGCTTCAAGAGGCTCGGCCGCGCCGCCGCCGTGTGTCGCTCGGCATGCGGTTCCCGACCCCCGATGGGGCGGGTGCCGCGGCTAGTGCTTTGGATGCGAGGCGAGGCGGAGCCCGAGCAATGTCGCGGCGGCTTCCGGCGGCAATTTCGAGTAGTCGGCCGGCACTGCGAAGAGGCCCACATCCTGTTCGCCAATTTGGACGTGGCGCAGCTCCCAGTGAACGGTGGTGGTCTTGCCTTTGCGATTGATGTAGCTGCCGTCGCAGCGCATCGGAATGCCGTCCCGGCTGAGCCACAGCGCTCCGGAGAGATGCCCGTCCGGGATTTCCTTGTCGACTTCGTACTTGGTCGTGGCGATGCCGTTGACGGTCTCGCTGCCGACCGGCTTACCGAGAAGGTCGGGCTGGCTCAGCACCGCCAGCACCTTTGGGAAGTTGAACTCCACGGCGGTGTGCAACTGTGGCAGCAGCACATCGCCGATCGAGCTGCCGGCGCGCAAGATAAAGACGGGTTTCATCGACGGCAGCTGCTGCTCGTGGCGCTGCTCGCCCGGCATGTTCCACATACGCCCGATATAGCTATGCCCGTCGAACACCAGCACCCGCTCCGCGCTGAAGCCGACTTGCGGGTCGCCGAGGGTCTCGGCCGACGCTACGGCGCCGCACGGCAGCAAGATCGACAACGCGATCGCAACGACGGCGAAGAGGCGCATTCTGTTCCTTGGCGCTGGCTGGGGAATGGCGACGAGCGCGGCTGTTAGTCGGCGAATAAGGCGGTTTCGCGGCACTGGACAGAAAGCCTGCATCGCCTATCCTTCATCCGGTCGACACTTCTACGGTCAGGCGGCAATCGGCGATGAGACAAGTCCTGAGTGCACAACGCGCTTCAACCGCGACACCGTGCCGGCCATGAACGACGCCGGCAGCCCGATCACGGTCCAGGTCCACGCGGCGATCGCGGAAATCCCGGCAGCGGCATGGGACGCCTGCGCGGGGGGCGTGAACCCCAGCGTCTCCTACGCTTTTCTGAGCGCGCTCGAAGACAGCGGCTCGACCACGACGCGCACCGGCTGGGCGGCGCAGCATCTCTCCCTGGCCGCGCCCGACGGCACGATCCTCGGCGTTGTCCCGCTCTACGCCAAGACCCATTCCTATGGCGAATACGTTTTCGACTACGGCTGGGCCGACGCTTATGAGCGCGCCGGCGGGCGCTATTACCCAAAGCTGATTTCCGCCGTGCCGTTCACCCCGGTGCCGGGCCCGCGGCTGTTGTTGCGCCCCGGTGCGCCGCCCGAAACCCGCGACCACCTGATCGCCGGAATGGTCGAGCTGTGCAACCGCCGGCGAATCTCGTCGGTACATGTGACGTTCCCCGAGGAACGGGACGCCGAAGCGCTGAGCGGAGCGGGGTTTTTGCAGCGCATCGGCCAGCAATTTCACTGGACCAACAACGGCTACCGCGACTTCGACGACTACCTCGCCGCGCTGAATTCCCGAAAGCGCAAAGCGGTCAAAAAGGAGCGGCGCGAGGCGCTCGTCGACGGTCTGGAAATTGAGGTGCTGACCGGCAGCGACCTGAAGTCCCGCCACTGGGACGCGTTTTACCGATTCTATCTGGCGACTTCGGATCGCAAATGGGGTCAATCCTACCTCAACCGCAAATTTTTCGACATGATCGGCGAGCGGATGCCCGAGAACATCGTGCTGGTCATGGCGCAGCGCGCCGGCAAATATGTCGCCGGGGCGCTGAACCTTTTAGGCAAGGACACGATCTACGGCCGGAACTGGGGCAGCTACGGCGACTACAAGTTTCTGCATTTCGAATGCTGCTATTACCGGGCGATCGAATTTGCGATCAATCGCGGGCTGGCGCGCGTCGAGGCTGGCGCGCAAGGACCGCATAAGCTGCAGCGCGGCTACCTGCCGGTGCCGACTTACAGCGCGCATTGGATTCCGGATCCGGGGTTTCGCCGCGCCGTGGCGCAGTTCGTCGCCCGCGAACGCGAGATGGTCGAGCACAAGATCGACGTTCTGTCCGAGTACTCGCCGTTCCGCCACACCGCAGAGCCGCCGGCCTCGAAAGGCTGACCTCGATGAAATCGGTAACGGCAACAATTTGAGGCGTTTGGAATAGGCCCGCTGGTGAATCGCCCGGATTCGGGCGCGTCACGGATAACGGACGCGGGCGGCAACCGCCAAGCTGTTCCGCCGCGGACAGCGCGGACAGATCGTGCTTCGTCACCCGCTCTGCATGGCCCGGGGGTTAGCTTACTCCACCAGCGCCGGCTCCTTGGGCTCGGCGGGAGCGGCCGGCCCCTCCTCGAAGCTGAAGGCGAGCGCGTCTTCTTCCGGATTTTTGGTGGCGCGGACGATCCCGCCCTTGGCCAGACGCCCGAACAGAAGCTCTTCGGCGAGCGGCTTTTTGATGTGCTCCTGGATGACGCGGGCGAGCGGGCGGGCGCCGAACAACGGGTCGTAGCCTTTTTCGGACAGCCACGCGCGGGCGGCGGCGTCGAGCTCGATCGTGACGTTGCGGTCGGCGAGCTGCTCCTCCAGCTGCAGCACAAACTTATCGACGACGCGGCCGATTGTCTCAGGCGAGAGCGGCGCGAACGAGATCGTCGCGTCGAGCCGGTTGCGGAACTCCGGCGTGAACATCCGGTTGATCGCTTCCTCGTCGTGGCCGGTGCGAATACCGCTGCCAAAGCCGATCGCCTGCTTGGCCAGCTCGGCGGCGCCGGCATTGGTGGTCATGATCAAGATGACGTTGCGGAAATCGACGTTCTTGCCGTTGTGGTCCGTCAGCTTCCCGTAGTCCATGACCTGCAGCAAGATGTTGTACAGGTCGGGATGAGCCTTTTCGATCTCGTCGAGCAGCAGGACGGAATGCGGATGCTGGTCGATCGCGTCGGTCAACAATCCGCCCTGGTCGAACCCGACATAGCCGGGGGGCGCTCCGATCAGCCGCGAGACGGTGTGCCGCTCCATATACTCCGACATGTCGAAACGGGTGATCTCGATGCCGAGGGTGCGGGCGAGCTGCCGCGCGACCTCGGTCTTGCCGACCCCGGTCGGCCCCGAGAACAGATACGATCCGATCGGCTTTTCCGGGTCCCGCAGCCCGGCGCGGGCCAATTTGATCGCCGAGACCAACGCCTCGATCGCGCTGTCCTGGCCGAACACCATCGTCTTCAGGTCGCGGTCGAGGTTTTTCAGCACCTCGCGGTCGTCGCGCGACACGCTCTTCGGCGGGATGCGCGCCATCGTCGCGATGACCGCCTCAACCTCGCGCGCGGTGATGGTCTTGCGGCGGCGATTCTCCGGGACCAGCATCTGCGCCGCACCGGTCTCGTCGATCACGTCGATCGCCTTGTCGGGGAGCTTGCGGTCGCCGATGTAGCGATGCGACAGCTCGACCGCGGCTTTGAGCGCGTCGCTCGTGTAGCGGACCTTGTGGTGCCGCTCGTAATATGGCTTCAGCCCGCGCAGGATCTTGATCGAATCCTCGACGGTCGGCTCGTTCACGTCGATCTTCTGAAAGCGGCGGACGAGCGCGCGGTCCTTCTCGAAATAGTTGCGGTATTCCTTGTAGGTCGTCGACCCGATGCAGCGGATGACGCCGCCGGCCAACGCGGGCTTCAGCAGGTTCGAAGCGTCCATCGCTCCGCCGCTGGTGGCACCGGCGCCGATCACGGTGTGAATTTCGTCGATGAAAAGGATCGCGCCCGGCTGCGATTCGAGCTCCGACAGCACCGCCTTCAGCCGCTCCTCGAAGTCGCCGCGGTAGCGCGTCCCGGCGAGCAGTGCCCCCATGTCGAGCGCAAAGATCGTAGCGTTGGTCAGGACCTCGGGAACCTCGCGCTGGACGATGCGGCGCGCCAACCCTTCGGCGATCGCGGTTTTGCCGACACCGGGGTCGCCGACGTAGAGCGGGTTGTTCTTTGACCGCCGGCACAGGATCTGGATCGTGCGCTCGACTTCGGCTTCGCGCCCGATCAGCGGGTCGATGCGTCCGCCCTTCGCCTTTTTGTTCAGATTGACGCAATAGGCATCGAGCGCGTCGTGGCTGCGCTTTTGCGACTTTTCGCTGCGCTCGTCCTCGTCGGCGCCCTGCACCCGCCGGGTTTCCGAGCGCCCCGGCGCCTTGGCGATGCCGTGCGAAATATAGTTGACCGCGTCGAACCGGGTCATGTCCTGCTCTTGCAGGAAATAGACGGCGTGGCTTTCGCGCTCGGCGAACATCGCGACCAGCACGTTGGCGCCGGTCACCTCCTCCCGACCCGAGGATTGGACGTGGATCGCGGCGCGCTGCAAGACCCGCTGGAAGCTCGCCGTGGGCTTGGCGTCGTCTTTGTGCGCCGCCACGAGGTTGCCGAGCTCGTTGTCGACATAGGCTAGAACCTCGCGCCGCAGCCGCTCGAGATCGACGCTGCACGCCCGCAGCACCGCGACCGCGTCCTGGTCCTCGGTCAACGCCAGCAGCAAATGCTCGAGCGTGGCGTACTCGTGCCGCCGGTCATTGGCGAAGGCGAGCGCGCGGTGAAGCGATTTTTCGAGATTGCGTGACAGCACTCCCGGCCTTCCTTCCTTGCCTAGTCCTTTTCCAGCGTACACTGCAGCGGATGCTGGTGCTGCCGGGCGAAATCCATGACCTGGGTCACCTTGGTCTCGGCGACCTCGTAAGTGTAGACGCCGCAGACCCCGACCCCGCGCCGATGCACATGCAGCATGATGCGGGTCGCCTCTTGCCGACTCTTGCCGAAGAACCGCTCGAGGATGTGAACAACGAACTCCATCGGAGTGTAGTCGTCGTTCAGCATCAGAACCTTGTACATCGAAGGTTTCTTCGTCTTCGGCTTCGCCTTGACGACGACGCCGGTACCCGGTCCCTCCTCGCCCCGCTTTCCGTTGTCGCTCATATCGATCCGGGCCGGTCGCCTCGCTCACTGCATCATGATATTGGCTTTCCAGCAGCGCGGAAAACCATTTTTCTTGGCCGGGGCCCATGCGTGGGAGAGGGTCGCGACACCTCGCTACTCCGGCCGGTAGGGCCGCCGCAGCAGCCGGTCGGCCATCTCGTCGATCGGCGCTCCGCGATGCAGTACCGCGTCGACCGCGTCGCTGATCGGCATCTCGACGGAGCAACGGGCCGCCAACTCCACGACGGCGGCGGCGGTCGCCACCCCCTCGACGACCGAGCGCCGCCCGGCGAGCACGGCCGCGAGGCTTTCGCCGCGGCCTAGCGCCAGGCCCAGCGCGTGGTTGCGCGATTGCGTGGCGCCGCAGGTCAGCACCAGGTCGCCGAGCCCCGAGAGGCCGCGAAACGTCTCGGCCTGGGCCCCGCGCGCAACCCCGAGCCGGACCATCTCGGCGAGACCGCGGGTGATCAGCGCCGCGCGCGCGTTGTCGCCGAGCCCGCGCCCGACGACAATCCCGCAGGCGATCGCCAGCACGTTTTTGACGGCGCCGCCGATTTCGGCGCCGACCGGGTCCGCCGACAGATAGGGGCGAAAATGGCTGCCGCCAAGGGTCGCCATAAAGCGCGCCGCGGTTCGCGGGTCGCTGCTGGCGATCGTTACCGCGGTCGGCAGCCCGCGGGCGACCTCGGCGGCAAAGCTCGGCCCCGACAGCACCGCCCAGGGCGAATCCGGCAACAGCTCGGCGCCGATCTCGGACACCGTGGCGAGGGTGCCGGTCTCGATGCCCTTGGCGCAGTGCAGCACCGGACGACCGCGCGAAAGGCTTTCGCGAAGCACGGCCAGAACGCCGCGCAGAAACTGCGCCGGGACCGCAAGCAGCACCGCCTCGGCATCCGCGACGGCACGCCCGATCTCGGCGGTCGCCGAGATCGCCGGGTCGAGCGAAACGCCCGGAAGGTAGCACGGATTTTCGTGCCGCAGATTGATCGCGGCAGCGACCAGCGGGTCTCGCGCCCATAAGGTCACGCGACTGCCGGTGCGATGCGCGGCGATCGCCAGCGCCGTCCCCCAGGCGCCGGCGCCGACGACCGTTAGCCGTCCCATCTGGTCACGCCTCGCGCCCCGGCGCCGGGGCGCGAGGGCGCCGAGCCGTCGAGCGGCCAGCGCGGCTTCAAAGCCGCGGCAAGGGTGTCGGCGAGCCCGAGCCGCAAGCGCTCCAGCCCGGCCCAGGCAACCATCGCCGCGTTGTCGGTGCACAAACCGGCCGGGGGCGCTAAAAAGCGAAGCCTGACGGAGGTCGCGAGATCGCCAAGACGCTGCCGCAGCCGCGCGTTCGCCGCGACTCCTCCGGCCGCGACAAGGGTGTCGCCGTCGGGGCAATTGGCGCGAAACCAGGCAACCGCATTCTCCGTGCGGTCGCAAAGAGCGTCGCAAATCGCCTCCTCGACGGCGGCGGCAAGATCGCCCTGGTCCGCAGCCGAAAGCGGCGCCCGCGCGAGCGCGATGCGGCGCACCGCGGTCTTCAACCCCGAGAACGAAAAGTCGCAGCCCGGTCGCCCCATGAGCGGGCGGGGGAGGGGAAAGCGCCGCCCGTCGCCGCGCCGCGCCGCGCGCTCGATCGCCGGGCCGCCCGGATAACCGAGCCCGATCAGCTTTGCACTCTTGTCGAAGGCCTCGCCCGCGGCATCGTCAAGGGTCGTGCCGAGCCGGGTGAAACGGCCGACGCCATGGCAGGCCAGCAGCTGGCAATGGCCGCCCGAAACCAGCAGCAGCAGATAGGGAAAGGCGACGCGATCAACGAGCCGCACGCTTAGCGCGTGCGCTTCGAGATGGTTGACGGCAACAAATGGCTTGCCGGCCGCCCAGGCGATGCCCTTGGCCACCATCGTGCCGACGATCAGCCCGCCGATCAGCCCGGGGCCAGCCGACGCCGCCACGCCGTCGATCTCGCCCGCCGCGATGCCGGCGGTGGCGAGCACGCCCCGCACCACAGGCTCGATATGGCCGAGATGAGCGCGTGCCGCGATTTCCGGCACAACCCCACCGTAGGCCGCGTGGTCGTCAAGCTGCGAGTGAACCAGGTTCGAGAGGATCCGCGAGTCCGACCCGGTGCCCTCGATGACCGCCGCCGCAGTCTCGTCGCAGCTCGTTTCGATGCCGAGAACGATCATCGGGCGGAACCGGCGTCGGCCGGCCAGGGCATGGCCGGCCGCTTGTCAGACGCCGCCCAAGGTCACCGGGCCTCGGGCTGGGCGACCTCGTAGGTCTTCAGCGTCTTGTCGGTCGCGGCATCGATTTCGAGCAGCTTGACCGAGTAGCCCCACAACACCGCCGCGTGCCGCAGGACCGCCCGGCAGCTTTTTTCGGCGAGCAGCACGCCATCATGCACATAGTGCGCAAGAATTAGGCAGCGATCGCCGCGAAGATCGACATCGACGACCTGGATGTCGGGCTCGCGGCGCGACAAATCGTATTGCCGCGCCAGCGCGCTGCGAATCTTGCGATAGCCGATGTCGTCGTGGATCGCCTCGACCTTGAGCGCCGGCTTCGAGCTGTCGTCCGAAACCTCGAACATCCGAAAGCGCCGGATCATCGCCGGGCTCAGATACTGCAGCACAAAGCTCTCGTCGCGGTAGTTGGCCCAGGCGTGGCGCAGCACGCCGTAGCCGTTGCCGTTGCCGGCAATGTCCGGGAACCACGCGCGGTCTTCCTCGGTCGGCTCCTCGCAGATCCGGCGGATGTCCGACATCATCGCAAACCCGAGCGCGTAAGGATTGATGCCGCTGAACCGAGGGTCGTCAAAGTCGGGCTGGAACACGACGCTCGAATGCGAATGCAGGAATTCGAGCATCGAGCCTTCCGTAATCAGGCCCTTGTCGTGCAGCCGGCGCATGATCTCGTAATGGACGAAGGTCGCGCAGCCTTCGTTCATCATCTGCGTCTGCTTCTGCGGGTAGAAATACTGCGCGATCAAACGGACGATCCGAATCAGCTCGCGCTGCCAGTCATCGAGCCGCGGGGCGCGCTTTTCGATAAGGTAAAGCAGGTTTTCTTCGGGAAGGCCCAGCTCGCGCTTGATTTCCTGCAGCCTGGCTTCGGCGATGTCGGGGTCTTCCTTGTCTCTGTCCGACCCGGGAACGGTGCGCCACAAATCGTTGTAGGTCGCCTCGGCGTGCGCTTGCCACTCCTCGGCGCGGCGCTGTTCGTCGGCGAGGTTGGGCTTGGTCCGGTGCGCGTAGCGGTTGACCCCGTGGTCCTTCAACGCGTGCGCCGCGTCGAGCACGCGCTCGACCGCCTCGACCCCATGCCGCTCTTCGCACTTCGCGACGTAGTCGCGCGCGAAGCTCAGATAATCAAGAATCCCGTTGGCGTCGGTCCACTGCCGGAACAGGTAGTTGTTTTTGAAGAAATGATTATGCCCGAACGCGGCATGCGCCATGACCAAGGTCTGCATGGTCATGGAGTTCTCCTCCATGATGTAGCAGATGCAGGGGTTCGAGTTGATGACGATTTCGTAGGCGAGACCCTGCAGGCCCTTGCGGTAGAGGGTCTCGTGAAACGCGAAGCGCTTGCCAAAGCTCCAATGCCGATACATCAGCGGCAGGCCGACCGAGGCGTACGCGTCGAGCATCTGCTCGGACGTGATGACCTCGACCTGCACCGGATAGACATCGAGCCCGAGCTCGTCGAGCGCGATGCGCTCGATCGCCTCATAGGTCTGGCGCAGCGACCCGTAATCCCAGTTGGGTCCGCTGAACAACGGCGTCGCGGCGTCGAGCCGCGCCATCGGCACGGAACGTGTGTCAGGCACGGACTCCCCCTTTCGAAAACAGTTCGTGAAAGACCGAGAAAATCTGCGACGGGTCGCCGACCCGGCGCATCGCGAAATGCGGGTGCGCTGGCGCCACCTCGCCATAGGCGCGCCACAGGTCGCTGTCGCGGGCGAGCCCGGTCAGGCTGCCGCCCATTCCGTCGCCGACCTCGACATAGGCGAAGTACTGGCAGATCGGCAGGACCTCGTCGCCCAAAAGAGCGACGCAACGACCGCTGTCGGCGCCGTAGTTGTCACCGTCCGACGCTTGCGCCGCATAGATGTTCCAGCGGTCGGTCGGATAGCGCGCCCGGGCGATTTCGAGCATCTTTTCGAGCGCAGTGGAAACCACCGTGCCGCCGGTCTCGCGGCTGTAGAAAAACGTCTCCTCGTCGACCTCCTCCGCCGTGCTCGTGTGCCGTATGAAGACGACGTCGACATGCCGGTAGCGGCGGACCAGAAAGACGTGGAGCAGCATGAAAAACCGCTTGGCGAGATCCTTCATCGCCTCGGTCATCGATCCCGACACGTCCATCAGACAGAACATCACCGCCTCGGTGTTGGGCCGCGGCACCCGCTCGAACCGGTTGTAGCGGACGTCGATCGGGTCGATGTACGGGATGATCTTGCTGCGGAATTCGGCGCGCTCAAGCTCGAGCGCGAGCTTTCCCGCCGCTTCCTCGTCGCCGCGTTCGCGCGCCTCCTCGACTGCGTCGCGCAGCGCCTCAACCTCCCACTGCTTGGGCCGGCGCAGCGAAATCCGCCGCGCCATGCTGTTGCGCATCGTGCGGCGCACGCTGAGGTTCGACGGCGTGCCGGTGACCGTATAGCCGGCGCGCTGCAGATCGAACGCAAACGTCTCGCGCAGGCTTTTCTTGACGAGGTCGGGTAGCTCGAGATCCTCGAAAAACATGTCGAGGAACTCGTCCTTCGATAGGGTGAACTCGAACGCGTCCTCGCCCGACCCGTCGGGGCTGCCCTCGGAGCCACCCCGCCCGTCGCCGCCGGTCGGGCGCGGGATCTCGTCGCCTCTGATGTATTCCTTGTTGCCGGGCACGACATGCTCGGCGCGGCCGGTGCGGCGGCTGTGGTGGAACACCGGCTCGACGATCCCGCGCATCGGGATCGCCACCTTTTCACCGTGCTCGACATCGGCGACCTTGCGCTTGCGCAGCGCGTTCTGCACGGCCGACTTGACCTCGGCGCGAGCGCGCGACAGAAACCGCTGCCGGTTGCTCAGACTCTTGCCCTTGGGGTTGGGCCGGCGGTCGACAATGTTCATCGTCTTCCCTCCACACCGGGCGCCGTTCTTGGCGCCTATCCGGCCTTGTTTACCCGCATGTACCACTCCACCAGGCGCCGCACCTGGCGCTCGGTGTAGCCGCGCGCCACCATCCGTTCGAGGAAGTCGGCGTGCTTCTTTTCGGTCTCGCTGTCCTTTTTCGACCCAAAGCTGATTACTGGCAATAGATCCTCGACCTGCGAGAACATGCGCCGCTCGATGACCTCGCGTAACTTTTCGTAAGAAGTCCAGGACGGGTTGCGCCCCGAATTGGCGGCCCGCGCCCGCAGCGCAAACTTGACAACCTCGTTGCGGAAGTCCTTCGGGTTGGCGATGCCGGCCGGCTTCTCGATCTTCGACAGCTCCTGGTTCAACAGCTCGCGGTTCATCAGCTGCCCGGTGTCGGGGTCCTTGTAGTCCTGGTCCTCGATCCACGCGTCGGCATAGGCGACATAGCGGTCGAACAGGTTCTGGCCGTAGTCCGAATACGATTCGAGATAGGCCTTTTGGATTTCGTGACCGATGAACTCGGCGTAGCGCGGCGCCAGCTCGGCCTTGATGTAGTTCAGGTACTTCTTCTCGACGTCGTCGGGAAACTGCTCGCGCCAGATCGCCTGCTCGAGCACGTACATCAAGTGGACCGGGTCGGCCGCCACCTCCTGCGTGTCGAAATTGAACGTGCTCGACAGCACCTTGAACGCGAAGCGGGTCGAAATGCCGTCCATGCCCTCGTCGACGCCGGCGGCGTCCCGGTACTCCTGCCCCGACTTGGCGCGGGGATCGGTATCTTTCAAGCTTTCGCCGTCATAGACCCGCATTTTCGAATAGAGGTTCGAGTTTTCATGCGGTTTCAGCCGTGACAGCACGCTGAACCGCGACAGGATGTCCAACGTCGACGGCGCGCACGCGGCATCGGACAACTCGCTATTCTGTAGGAGCTTTTCGTAAATCTTACGCTCCTCGGTAGAACGCAGGCAATATGGCACCTTGATGACAGATATACGATCGATAAAGGCTTCGTTGTTCTTGTTGTTCTTGAAGCTCTGCCACTCGGCCTCGTTTGAATGCGCCAGCACGATTCCTTGATAGGGGATGCCGCCGATGTTCTCCGAGCCGACATAGTTGCCTTCCTGGGTCGAGGTCAGCAACGGATGGAGCATCTTGATCGGGGCCTTGAACATCTCGACGAATTCGAGCAGCCCCTGGGTCGTGCGGTTGAGGCCGCCCGAGTATGAATAGGCGTCGGGGTCGTTCTGGCTGAAGAATTCGAGCTTGCGGATGTCGACCTTGCCGACCAGGCTGGACACGTCCTGGTTGTTCTCGTCGCCGGGCTCGGTTTTGGAAATGCAGATTTGCTTGAGTCGCGACGGCTGCATCCGCACCACGGTGAACTTTGTGATGTCGCCGCCGAATTCCTCGAGCCGCTTGACCGCCCAAGGCGACAGCGTGCCGGTCAGCCGACGTTGCGGGATGCCGTAGCGCTTTTCGAGTTCGGCGCCGAAGGTCAACGGGTCGAATAGGCCGAGCGGGCTCTCGAACACCGGGCTGATTTCCTTGCCGGCCTTGAGCACGTAGACCGGCTCCTTCTCCATCAGCTGCTTCAGCCGTTCGGCGAGCGACGACTTGCCGCCGCCGACCGGGCCCAGCAGGTAGAGGATCTGCTTGCGCTCCTCGAGCCCCTGTGCCGCATGGCGGAAAAAGCCGACGATGCGCTCGATCGTCTCCTCCATCCCGAAAAAGTCGGCAAACTCGGGATAGACCTTGATCGTGCGGTTCATGAAAATTCGGCCAAGACGCCCGTCCTGGCTGGTGTCGATCATCGTCGGCTCGCCGATCGCCTTGAGCATCCGCTCGGCGGCGCCGGCGTAGAAGGACGCGTCGTCGGAACATTTCCCGAGGTAGTCCTCAACCGACAGCTCGACCTCGCGCCGATTGTCGTACAACCGTGAATAGAGCTCGAAAATTCCGTCATCATATCTCATGGTACACCTCGACCCGACGCCAACGATCAGCCCAGCCAACTACGCCGCTGCGACTGAATGAACGCTGCGCGACGAAAAACATTCGCCAAAATCTCCACGCGCCGCGACGGCGAACCGGCCGCGCGCCAGGACTGCCGCCGCCGAATCTCCAGGCCGTGCCCGCGCCAGCCGCATTTGCGACCCAATCACCATCGCTCGCGCCTCCATCAGCATGTTGGTAACGCAATCAATATGCCAAGCGTTTGTGGCGAGAGTGCGGTGTATCTCAGCGCCTCGCGAGCACTCGCGACTTGCCGGCGGGACCCACTCTCTTTGATGCGCCATTGCGCGGGATTCGGACAACATGTTGTGCCAACCTTCCCGATCCTTATCAGGATATATTGGATATCGGGAAATCCCAATAAAAATGTAGGTTAACAGCAGCGATTGTCACCCCCATATCGCGCGGCGCCGTCATCTGCCGTCCGGCGGTCGGTACAACCGCGGCGTTCTGCCGCATTCGACAAATCAAAGCGAGTGGGAGAGAGCGGCGGTGGCGATGTGCCCGTCGGGACGTATCCGCAGCAACCTTATCGAGGCGACGCGGCCACTGCCGGCGGGGCGCGCGCCAGCACCGCAGGGCTGCGGTGCGGAGCTTGCACGACTTTGTTTTGCGACTGCCATTGCCCGGCGAGCGCCTGCGCGAGGCGGTCGGCGAGACATCCGTAGCTGACATCCGTCATGTGCAGACCGTCGCGCCCGATCAGCGCGGGCGTGCCCAGTTGCCCGGTGCGCGCCCATTCGCGCATCAGCTCAAAGCGCTGGAACAGACCGACACGCTCGCGTCGGGCGGTTCGGGCGATCAACTCCTCCATGTCGCGCCAAGCGGGGCGCGCGAGAACCCGCGGCGCGTACTGCAGGTCCATCAGCACGACATCGACCCCGTGCTGCTTGATCAGCTCGACGCCACGCCCGATCAGCTGCTCCTCGCGAGCCGGGTCGGCCTGCCGCAGCAAGGCGTTGGTGCCGACCTGCCAGATCACGAGATCGGGGCGCTCGGCGACCATTTCGGGATCGAGCCGGGCGAGCTCCTCGCCGACATCCTGGCCGCCTTGCCCGCGGTTGACGACTTTGACCGGGAGCGCCGGAAAGAGCTCGTGCAGGTCGCGCTCAAGCCGGCTCGGATAGCTCATCGCCGGGCTGCTGGCGCCGGTGCCCGCGGTCGAGGACGAGCCCAGCGCGACAATCGTGACACCGCGCCCTCGGTCGACCAGCCCGGCGCTGCGGCTGAGCGGGGCGCCGAGCGCGGCGACGGCCGACGGCACGGCACAGCTCTTGCCGGCATTGGTCTGGCCGGAGCCTATCTGGCCGGCGCCGGCGTGATCGTCGGCGGCGCTCGCGCTTCCGTGAACCAGCAGCACCGCCGCCAGCGCCAGCGTGGTGCCCAGGACGCGACGGCGCGCGCCGCTCACTGCAGCGCGATTCGAATCGCCTCGGCGAGCTCGCGGCCGAGACAATGATAGACGTTGGCGGCGAGGGCCGCCCGCTGGTTCTTCGGCACCCCGTCCAGGTCGAAGACTTCCTGCTCGCTCCAGTAGCGCATCATCGCGTAGCGCGGAAAAACGTACACGTCCTTTACGTCGCCGACCCGATGCATCGCCCGCAGGTAGCTTTCAAAGTCGATGATCGCGACGGTCCGATGGGAAAACTGCATGTCGACGAGGATCAAGTCGGTGCCGTGCGCCGCGACCGCGTCGACGCCGTTCTGCAAGGTTGCGGCGAAGGCGTCGACCCCGACGCCGCGAACCGCGTCGGTGGTTCCGGTTTCCCAGATCACCAGGGCCGGATGCTCGGCGAATACGTCGGCGGGGAAGCGCTCGACCATCTCTTCGGCGCTCCGGTGCGGCACACTCTTGTTAACGACGGTGATGGTCGCCTTGGGATACCAGCCGAGCAGCGTCTGCTGCATCCGGTAGGGGTACGACACGTTGACCGAGCCGGCCGCCAGACCGGCGGTCGAAGCCCCGCCGATCGCCACGATCCGCACCGGATCGCCGGTGTGCAGCTTTTCCGCCAAACGCGGCAGCTTGGCATCGACCTCGAGCAGCTCGGGCGGCACGTCGCACGCGGGCCCGCCGGCTCGCGCGGGGGCCGGCAGCGCGATGGTGGCGGCCAGCGCGGCCGCGAGCAGCCAAGCCGGGCGCAATTTGTCGCGCGCGCCGCGCCGCCCGCTCATCCTCATCCCTCCCGTGGCCCCGAACTCTCCGCCGGTTGTGGTGACGGCGCGCGGCCCATATTCCTGTACCAGTCGATCAACTTTGCCGTCAGGCATATCGCGAGGATACCGACTATATTGACCGCCAGCTGCGAAAGCACGCCCGAATCGTACTCCGAAAGGGCAAAGTGGCCGAGCGCGGACAACAGGATTCCGAGGCAAAAGATCTCCAGCGAATGGCGCCCGCAAAGGACCAGCGGCCGGGCCGCCGCCGAGCCCAGAAACGCCGTCCACGGCGGCACCAGCGCCGCGGCGATGGCGGCGGCGCCAAAAAACGGCACGAGCCGGATCGGCGACAGGTCGCTCTTGTCGACCGGCCACAGGTCCGCGAGGAAAAAGCCGGGAAAAGAATCCCAGACGGCGTGAACCGTCCAGCTCACGCGAACGACCAGCGCAGCTCCCACCACCAATGCCGCCAGCGCCAAGAGCGGGCCCCGGCGGCGCCCCAGCCGCGCTCCCCACCCTCGTTCGAGCCCGAGCGCCGCGCCGCTGATGAACAAGAACTGCCACGCCAGCGGGTTGAAGTACCAGTCCCGCCCCGCCGGGTAGGCCGGCACCGACAGACCCTCGGTCTGCACCAGCACATAGAGGGCAAGCGACGCCGCGAGGATCGCAAGCGGACATCGCCGCAGCCCGATCAGAACCACGGGGAACGCCACCAGCAGCACAATGTACAGCGGTAGAATGTCGAGGAATGTCGGCTGAAACTGCAACAGCAGCGCCTTGACGATGGCGATATGCGGCTCGCTCAGGAACTCGCCGACCCGCATCTCGTCGTTGTACATCGGATTGTTGAAGGTCGTTACAGTGTAGGAGACCTCCGCGATAAACATGACGAAGAGAAAAATGTGCGCGACATAGAGTTGCCAGGCGCGGCGCCAGATCTGCGCGCCGGCGTAGAGCGCGCCGTGCGCCTTCAGGGTGCGGCCGTACACCATCGCCGCCGTGTACCCGGAAATAAAAATAAACACCTCGGCGGCATCGAAGAATTGTACCGACTGAACAGTAAAGAAGCTGAGGATATTTTCTGGAATGTGGTCGATGAAGATAAAGACTAGCGCCAGACCACGGAAAAAATCCAGGCGGAGGTCACGCGACGCAAGCGCCACAACTCTGGGCGTCGCTTGCCGCTGGGCAGCGCTGATAGCGCGGAACCGGGATATCGAAGGATCGACGAGATCGGCCACGCTGCTCGCGCCGTTGCGACGATTGGGGGGCGGTGCCGCGTTATACGCTCCCACTCCGTCGCCGCTCCCCGCTCGTTGCATCGAACCCCGCCGGGCGGCCCGCCCTCGCCGCCAGTTCCAGAGGTCCTGCGCCGGGAAGCGGCCGGACGGCCCGGCTCGCTGCGATGCCTTGTTCGCGGCCCGCTCAGACGAGGTGCTGTCTTACCGCGTAGGACGCTTCGGTTTTCGCCCGGACCTCGCCGAGCCCGACGCCCGGAGCCAGCTCGATCAGGGTCATTCCGCCGGCGCCGATCGAAAAGACGCCGAGGTCGGTGATCACCGTGTCGACGACCCGCTGGCCGGTCAGCGGCAAGGTGCAGCGGTGCAGCAGTTTCGGCTCGTCTCGGGCGGTGTGCTCCATCAGAACGATGACGCGCTTGACCCCCGCGACGAGATCCATGGCGCCTCCCATCCCCTTGACCATGCGCCCCGGGATCATCCAGTTGGCGAGGTCGCCGGTCTCGGACACCTGCATCGCCCCGAGGATCGACAGGTCGATGTGGCCGCCGCGGATCATGCCAAAGGACTGGGCGCTGTCGAAATAGCTGGTCGTCGGCAGTTCGGTGATGGTTTGCTTGCCGGCATTGATCAGGTCAGGGTCCTCGTCGCCCTCGAACGGAAACGGCCCCATGCCGAGCATGCCGTTCTCGCTCTGCAGCTGGACCGTCATCCCGGGCGAGATGAAGTTGGAGACCAGGGTCGGGATGCCAATGCCGAGATTGACATAAAAGCCGTCCCTCAACTCGGCGGCGGCGCGGCGCGCCATCTCGTCGCGTGACCAGGGCATGTCGCAACTCCTTAAGTCGGGGGCCAGGCGCCCACAAATCAGGCGCCCCACGTTAAGCGCCGCGGCGGCGCACGGTGCGCTGCTCGATGCGCTTTTCGAAGGATGCCGGGTTCACGATCCGCTGGACGAAGATGCCCGGCGTGTGGATCTGGTCGGGGTCGATCTCTCCCGGCTCGACCAGGTGCTCGACCTCGGCGACCGTCGCCCGGCCCGCGGTCGCCATGACCGGGTTGAAGTTACGCGCCGTCTTGCGATAGACGAGGTTGCCTTCGCGGTCACCCTTCCAGGCATGGACAATCGCGAGGTCGGCGACGAGGCCCCGCTCCATGACGTAGGTTTCGCCGTCGAACTCACGCGTTTCCTTACCCTCGGCGATCAGGGTGCCGACCCCGGTCTTGGTGTAAAACGCCGGGATGCCCGCACCCCCGGCGCGGATCCGTTCGGCCAGTGTGCCTTGCGGGGTGAATTCGAGCTCCAGTTCACCCTTGAGATAGAGATCGGCGAACAGCTTGTTCTCGCCGACGTAGGACGAGATCATTTTGTGGATCTGCCGGCTTTCGAGCAGCACGCCGAGCCCCGCGCCGTCGACGCCGGCATTGTTGGAGATGACGGTCAGGTTGCGCACCCCCGCCTCGCGGATCGCGGCGATCAGCTTCTCCGGGATCCCGCAGAGGCCGAACCCCCCGGCGGCAATCGTCATGCCGTCCCGCAGCAAACCGGCCAATGCGGCGTTTGCGTCGGAAAAGACCTTCTCCATCGTTTGCTCCTGCCCAAACCGGCTGCACGATCATACAGGGCATCGGCTGAAATCGCCTGCGCTTTAATCTCTCGACCAGGTGCTCGCCAAACTCGATTGATGCCGATCAGGTTCCGGTCCCCCCGCCGTGCCCGGCCCGGCCACAGGCAATCGCGAGAAGGGCGGACATCGCGCCGCGCATGAAACGGATTCTCTGGTGGCGCACCCTCGGCCACACCACCCGGCAACAGCGGCAATGTAAACGGAAGCGCCGCTACAGGGGAAACATTTGTGGCAACGCAGTAGACCGTGAGCGCCGTTGCTCGGGATTTTTGGGCAACCTGTTTACGATCATCAAAACATTGAATTTCTTTCGGAATTTAGCTGGCCCTTGCAGGGTTTACCAGATTATGAACGGCGGCAGGGGGTAGAACACGCCGATGTTCGTGCTGTGCGCGCAATGTCCGCTTCGGCTCAAGCCGTTATTCCGGCCTTTTTCCGAGCCGGAGCTCGCATTTGTCTCCGAGTTGAAAAAAGACCACATCGTCATCGCGCCGCGGGTCGACATTATTCAGGAGGATGAAGTCGGCGGCCCCGCCTACACGCTGTTCGAGGGCTGGGCGGTCCGCTATCACCGCTTGCCCAGGGGGTCTCGCCAGATCCTCGACATCGTGCTTCCCGGGGACATGATCGGGCTGGCCTCGGCCTTGCTGGGCACCGTCAAGCACTCTGTGCAGGCTTTGACCCCGGTGACGCTGTGTGTCCTCTCGGGGCGCACCCTGCCGGAGCTGTTCGCCGAACATCCGGGCTTCGCGTTCAACATCATGCAGACCCGGGTCGAGGAGGAGCAGCGCGCCGACGTGCGCCTGTCGCTGCTCGGGCGCCGCAACGCCGAGCAGCGGATCGGCTATTTGATGCTGGAGACCTTCGACCGGCTCCGGCAGCGCGGGATGGTCAACGGCGGATCGACCTGCCCGTTCCCGCTGCAGCGGCGCGACCTGGCGGACGCCGCCGGGATTTCGCGGGTTCATGTCGCCCGCACGCTCGAGCGCTTGCGCGACCAACGGCTGGCGACAATCCAGGACGGCGTTCTCGTCCTCCTCGACCGGTCGCGGCTCATTGATCTCGCAGGCTATGTGCCGCTTCGCGTCACCGCCGGGCGGCGCGCCATCCTGTAAGCCGGTCCGCCCACGCCCCTGCGGCAACCTGAACATAACAGGTCGTCGCCGGCGGGACCGGCGCCCAGGGCCGTCGAGGCTGCGCCCGGTGAGAAAATCCTTGCATCGGCAACGCCCCGATCCGAAATTGGCGCGAGGCTGGGGTGCCGACCGTCGCGTCTTCGAACGTCAGCGGCCGGCTGAGATCAGACCCAATGAACCTGGCCGGGCGTGCCCG
>Ga0210390_10000409_pt1 | contig 47112 bp, 39 predicted proteins | sample IncBWH11OmetaG_FD_161050 | JGI IMG/M metagenome (GOLD analysis project Ga0210390, IMG submission 161050) | Forest soil microbial communities from Barre Woods Harvard Forest LTER site, Petersham, Massachusetts, United States - Inc-BW-H-11-O ... | reverse complement strand
CTCGGTGCCCGTTAGCATAACTGAGCGATTCGGCATTCGTCACGCGTCGGGGGCACACCTCCCAGGGGACGGTGGGCTTATTCGCGCTTTTGGTACGACAGCGGTGGCGGAGATCGGTAACTTGGTCGAATGGTGCCGGCCGCATCAGGTGCGTTAATGCCGGCTCCCTGGATGGCCATGAATCACGCGACCCACTCGACAAGAATCACACTTCGCATGCCCGGGGATTGGTCCCATCCTCGCGAGCTCGTGGAGCGATTGCCGCCTGGCTTTCGCCTGACTCCCGACGCTTTGTGTCTGCCGGACGGGACGAGAATTGAATTCTTCCCCCTGGAGCCAGACGATAAGTTTGCGGCGATCTTCGAATCGTCGTGCCGTCGGCCCCCAACGGATGACGAGCTGGCGGTCGTGGCCCGCTATACGGTGAACGTCGGGTTGGCCGGTGCCGGTGGTTCCCTGGAATCGGCCCTGACGATGATGCAGGCGGGAGCGGCGATCGTGCGGGCCGGCGGGGCGGGGGTTTTCATCGATAATAGCGCGCTCGCATTCGGCGGCCGCGATTGGCTCGAATTGACCGACGACGGCGGGCCGGAAGCGATTAGCTTCGCATTCGCCTCGATCATTCGAGGAAGCGAGAAAGTCTACACGATGGGCATGCACGTCATGGGATTTCCCAATCTCCAGATGCGCTCGCGCGACGTCGATGACCGCGCTGAAACGGTCATCGAGATCATTCGCTACATCTGTGGCGGTGGTCGAGCAATTGGAGTCGGCGATGTCCTCGCGGACGATCAAGGACAACCTCGCTTCCGGGTCATCGCCAAAAAGGACGACGGCTTTGAGGCAGAGAGCCCGATGCACAATCCTTTCGGCATTTTAAAGCTCGCGAGCGCGAAGGGCATCGCGGAAGACAACTGAATCGCTGCCCTTCACCGATTGCTGCGTCCAAGATCTCACGGGCGAACCCGAAGTTACGTCAACAGGATTTGACCGAGATCGGCATTTGTTCGACAATCGCCACCGAAGCGACTGCACAAGTTGGCGTTTCCAAATGTCCGCCGATCGACCGCCCTCTGCCCCGCTGCCCTTTCAAACGTCATGCAATCTCGACACCCCCACATCACATCTATTCGTCTTTTGTGTCTATTGTCCTTCGGCGTCGCGCTGTGCTTGGGTTATCGGGCCGAAGCAGCTCAAAAAACGGCTCGACCGAACATCGTCTTGATCGTGGCGGATGATCTGGGCTACGGCGATCTCGGTTGCTACGGCCAAAAGCAGATCGCGACGCCGAATATCGATCGCCTGGCGGCCGAAGGTCGACGATTTACGCAGTTTTACGCCGGCTGCACGGTGTGTGCTCCCTCGCGTTGCGTGCTGATGACGGGGCTGAATACTGGACACTCTTATATTCGCGGCAATTCCAACCACAGCCTGCGAGCCAGCGACGTCACGCTGGCCCAAGTGCTCAAACGGGCCGGCTACGCGACGGGATTGTTCGGCAAGTGGGGGCTCGGCCAGGAAGGCAGCGACGGCGTGCCGACGCGTCAAGGGTTCTCGCGGTTCTTTGGCTATCTCGACCAGGTGCACGCACACAATTACTTTCCTGCGTTCCTGATTTCCGACGAATCGCGAGAGCCGCTGCAGAACGTTGTTCCCGGACGCGGAACCTACGGATCGGGAGTGGCCAGCAAAAAGGTGCAGTACAGTGCCGACCTGATCTGCGATCGAGCCTTGGCGTTTCTCGACGAGCACAAGTCCGGCCCGTTCTTTCTCGAGTTCGCCTCGACTCTGCCGCACGCGAATAACGAATCGCGGTGCAACGGCATGGAGATCCCGGATTACGGGCTCTATCGCGATAAGGACTGGACTGAAGCCGAAAAAGGGCAAGCCGCAATGATCAGTCGGCTCGACTCGGACGTGGGCCGGATTCTGGCCCGGCTGCATGAGCACGGCCTCGACGATCGCACGATTGTGCTCTTCACCTCGGACAATGGCGGGCACAAAGAAGGTGGGCACGATCCGCGGTTTTTCAACGATATGGGCCCGCTGCGGGGGCACAAGCGGGATCTCTACGAAGGGGGCATCCGCGTACCGCTCGTCGTCCGTTGGCCGGGCCACACTCCAGCGGGGACCGAGTCCTCGTACATCGGCTATTTCGGCGACTTTTTCGCGACGGCGGCCACGCTCGCTGGCGTGACGCCACCGGCAGGGCTCGACAGCGTCAGCTTTCTGCCGTCGGTCGACCCCACCGTGGGCAAGCAGGCGGAGCACGACTCACTGTATTGGGAGTTTCACGAGCAGGGCTCGGCCCAGGCTGTGAGAATGGGAAACTGGAAGGGCGTGATTCGGCCATTGGGTTCGCAGCACGTCGAGTTGTATGATCTGACGACTGATCTGGGCGAGACGCACGACGTCGCCGCCCAGCACCCGGAAATCGTCGAGCAAATCGTGTCAATCGCCAAGAGGGCGCACACGCCGTCGCCGCTGTGGCCGGATTCCGATCCGAAGGCCAAGCCGCGGCGAACGGCGCGAACAAGGAGTTCGTGACATGGCGTTCAAGCAGCGCGAAGAGGGGCCGAAAGCGCCCCCGCCTCCGGCCCGCCCGGCTGCCTCGACCGAGGAGAAGTCGGCCAAGAGCGCGGCCGCTTCGAAATCGATGCCCGAGCGGCTGATGTCGTTGGACGCATTCCGCGGCTTCACGATGCTGCTGATGGTCTCGGACGGGTGGGCCATCTCAAATCTCGTCAAACACCATTCGGACATCCTCACTCGGTACGACGACCATTGGTACGGCAAGCCCTGGAAGATGTTCTGGAATACGGCCGCCTGGCAACTCCAGCATGTGGAATGGACGGGCTGCGTCGCCTGGGACCTGATCCAGCCCTGCTTCATGTTCATGGTCGGCGTGGCGATGCCGTTTTCGTTCGCCAAACGCGAGGCCCGCGGCGATTCCTGGGGACTGCAGTTCCGGCACGCCCTGATCCGCTCACTGATTCTGATTGGGCTGGGAATTTTCCTGCGGTCGACCAATTCGAACATGACTTACTTCACATTCGAGGACGTGCTCACCCAGATCGGGCTCGGCTACATCTTCGTGTTCATCCTGCTCCGGACCCCCTTCGTCGCCCAGTGCGTTGCCGTACTCGTGATCTTGGGAGGTTATTGGTTCTGCTTCTACCACTATCCGCTGCCCGCCGAGGGGAATCTCGTCACGAAGTACCTCATGGAACACGGGGCGAAACCGGACGAGTGGAATCAGTTCACGAACGCGGGCCTCAAGCCCGATCACATCGCCGAGCACTGGAACAAACACACCAACGCGGCGGCCGCCGCCGATCGCGTCTTTCTCAACTGGTTTCCCCGATCGCGCGAGCCCTGGAACGGGAAGAAATTCTGGGTGAACAGCGGCGGTTATCAAACGCTCAACTTCATTCCCTCGATCGTGACAATGTTGTTCGGCGTGATGGCCGGGCAGCTGTTGCGCGGCCCGTGGACGGCGCGAAAAAAGCTCGGCACGCTGATGGCGGCTGGGCTGGGCTGTTTCGTCGTCGCGATGGCGATCGACACCACGATCTGGCCCTTCCACGTCGGCCGGCTCAACTATTCGCTGTGCCCGATCGTGAAGCGGATCTGGTCGCCCTCGTGGGCCGTGTTCAGCGCGGGTTGGGCGTTCTGGTTTTTGGGGCTCTTTTATTGGGTCGTCGACATGCGGGGACACCGCCGACTGGCCTTCCCGCTGGCGATCATCGGCATGAATTCGATCCTGGTCTATTGCCTGGATCATCTCTCCGGGCACTGGCTCTCGGACATGCTGCGAATTCACCTGGCAACGTTCGACCAGGGCGTCCACGGACTGATCGTCAAGCTGAGCAACTGGCTGCCCGCCGTTGGCCGATGGTCGTTCGTCCGCTGGATGGGCCATGCCTCGCTCTCCGACGTTTTCTACGGCCGAGAGAGCGTCTTCACGCCGATTTGGCACGAATTCGCAATCCTGCTGCTCATCTGGCTGATCTGCCTGTGGCTGTACCGCCGTCGCATCTTCGTTCGCATTTAACGGCGCTTTAATCGAAGACGCCGGCCAGGATCGCAGGTTCCTTCCAAAGCGGTCGCAGCAGGTGCTCCTTTTGTAGCGACCTTTCCGCGATTGGCTTCTCGCTCCCGTCAGCAGGCGCAAATGCTGGCCGCTTGGTGCGGCGACGTGACCTACATTTGGCTGGTCACGTTTGCGGGAGAAAAGGCCGTGCGGAAAGATCGTGAACGAGTCACGCGTGCATTGGATTGCCTTTCGACCGGCTTGGCGCCTTATGTCGAACGGTCGCTGGTCGACGTCTATCACGCCGACTGGCGGAACGTCGCGCAGCAAAGTTTTCGCGACGACCGTGGCACCGGCAAATCCGGGCCCGACATGCGGTGGGATGCCCACGCCCTGTTGACAGTGATGTGGGACCAATGGAATCGCGTGTTTCGCGGCCGTCTCGATCACGCCGAACGCAGCCTGGTGAGCGAACTCCGCGAATATCGCAACCGCTGGGCGCACCAGACCGACTTCGATTTCGACGACACGTATCGCATTCTCGATAGCACCGAGCGCTTGCTGAAAGCGATTCAATCGGAAGAGGGGGCGACCGTTTCCCGCGAGAAATCGGAGCTCTTGCGGGCTCACTACAGCAACGAGGCCCGTGCCGCTTATCGCAAGGCCCAGATTCGTCGCCGGCAGTTGCACGATCTAATTATTTACGGAGTGTGCGGAGCATCCTTGGTCTTCGTGATGTTGACACTGCTGGGCGCGCACTACTGGTACATGTCGCTCTTCATTGTGCTAATTTTTTCCTATCTTGCCTACAGCCGCTCGTCTGCGCCGGCGCCGTTCTTCTCGGGTCCCCACGAGTGCATGGAGTGCGGAAAGGTCATTTACGGAGATAACTGCCCCTACTGCTCCCAAAACGAAGAAGCCGTCGCCGGTTAAGTGCAAATTTCCAGCTTTTTGGACTGCAAATTGCGGTCTTTGGGTGACATGGAGGCAACTGTACAAGTCGTTAGAGTGACCTTAAATCTCCAAGTCCTCTCAAACTTGCTATCATTCATAAATAAGCGTAAGTTCGTGCCCACTTGGGGGCCGAACCGGCGTTGACCGCTCTGGACATTCGGAATAAGTAGCCGTTCCCCCGCGGAGTTCCGCGGAAAGGCGTCGCATCAAGCCTGATTGATTCGCTGCAGATCAGAGGACTAGAGGAAGCGGGTTCATGCAGATTTTTCCGCGCCCCACCGAAACGCACGAGGGCGATGAACCGCTTCCGGTCACCCAGGGCCGGTTGCTCGACTTTGCCGAGGATCCCATGGCCTGCATGCTGGGCCTGCGGGCGCAGCACGGCAACCTGGCTGTCCTCGAAGAGAATACTCAGCGGATCGTGTTCGTCTTTGGACCGGAGCTGAACCAGCTCGTCCTCTCCGATTGCGAGACGTTTCACTCCCGCTTCTTCGCCATCCGCGGACCGCGGAATTCCGCTCAGCGCCGGCTCACCTCCGGCATCATGAGCATGAACGGCGAAACTCACAAAGAGCATCGCCGAGTCGTGAAGGGCCCGTTTGAGCGGAAGGCGCTGCCGTTTCATCATGGCCCCATCTGCGATCTGACGCGCGGCCTATTGGACTCGTGGAAGGTCGGCGAAGTCCGCGACATGCACGTCGAGATGACGCGGATCATGCTGCACATCACGAGTGCGCTGTTGTTCGGCGTCGAGCAGCCCGAGTTCGCCTGGAAGGTTGGCGACATGATCGACCGCTGGGTCGAAATGAACCACCAGACCGGCATGGGCGCCTTCGTCTCCGATCCCGAGATCAACGACCGCTATGCCGAGCTGCTCGATTTCGCCAACTCGCTCGAGGACGAAATCCGCACGATGGTCGCGCTGCGTCGCGCGTCGCGCAAGGCAGGCGACGACGTCCTCTCGCTCTTGATTCGCGCGAGCGAGTTCGATCACAAAGTTTCGGCCGAAGAGATGATCGGCCACGTCGCGCTGCTCTATGGCGCGGCTCACCTCACCACGGCCAACACGCTGACTTGGACGCTGTTCCTCCTGGCGCAACACCCAACGATCATGCGGCAGCTCCATCGCGAGATCACCGACGTCATGCAGGGGGATTGCCCCACGTACGAAGAGATGACGCGGATGCCGCTCACCGAACGAGTGCTGCGGGAGAGCATGCGGATTCTGCCGGCGTCGTCCTACTCGCAACGGATCTGCGCGGTGCCCACGATGCTCCGCAATGTGCCGCTCAATCGAGGCACGCCCGTAGTCTTCAGCCAATACGTGACGCACCACATGCCCGAGCTGTATCCGGATCCGGAGATGTTCCGCCCGGACCGCTGGCTCGAGGGCCCCGTTTCGCCTTACGCGTATTTGCCCTTTGGCGCGGGGGCGAAGATGTGCATCGGAGCTCCGCTGGCCATGCAAACGCTGCGGACGATGCTGCCTTCGATTCTCAAGCGCTACCGACTGACCGTTGTTCCCGGAGCGGAAATCAACGGCAAGATCGTGTCGACCATGCTGGGACCGACAACCCCGGTCCCAATGCGGATTGCCCGGCAGGATGGCCGGTTCGAAAGCAGTCCGGTGATCGGAAACATCCATTCTATGGTGTTTCTTCAAGACGCTACCCCCACGCGCCTCCGGCGGGCCGCCTAACCTGTCGCCCAAAGACGCGCAGACTGGCTTCACCAGCCCCGAACCGGCACGTCCCGCGCGAGTCGCCGCGAAATAACCATCCGTTCCGTCCGCGCGCCCGCGCGATGTTGCCGAAAAACCACGCATCTTGGCGGTTTTTGTCCAATCGCTTTCGGCACGTTGGCCGTTTTGGGCTACAGTTGGATGGCCGGCTTTTAATCCAAAGTAGGCCCGTGAATTGAACTTGGTCATGCACGCGCAGAGTCATTGCCGAGACCCGAACGCTGCGTCCTGAAAGCCACGTCCTGAAAGCCGCTGTATGGGCTACTTCATTCTCACCACCGTTTGCACGCTGACTTACCTCGGCTATCTCCCCATTCCCAGAAACGTGCTGATCGCGGCCTGCGTCGTCTACGTTTTGTACGATGCGTTCAAACGCTAACGCTTTCACCTTCCCGTCTCAGCGCTTCTCATTAACCGGCGACGAGCGGGGAATGCCGGACGACCTCAGCACGCTTTCGGCCAATTCTTCCGCCGTTTCGCTCCCGGTCATTTCGATCGGGCGACATTCTTCCAAGTGACGAAACCAGGTGTGCTGCCGCTTTGCAAATTGCCGCGTTCGCGTTTGGATTAACGCGATGGTCTCGGCCAGCGGAACGCCCTCTGCGAGATGGGCGATGACCTCCTTGTATCCAAGCGCCTGTCGCGCGGTGTGACTGAGCGGCTGCGGCCCGGCCAGCAACCCGCGGACCTCCTCGATCAATCCATCGGCGACCATCGCCTCGACGCGGCGATCGATGCGCTCGTAAAGCCAGCGGCGCGGCGGCGAGAACCAGTAGACGTGTTGCGGCCGGTCTTCGAGCGGCAACGGGGCTTGCCGGTGGAATTCTGAAAGAGGCCGTCCCGTCGCAAAGTACACCTCCAGAGCGCGGACAATTCGCCGGGCATCGTTGGCGTGAATCCGTCGCGCGGCGCGCGGATCGACAATCGCCAGCTTCGCGTGCATTTGCTCGGCCGAGGAGCTCGCGAGTTCCTCGGTAATTTGACGGCGAATCTCCGGCGCAATTTCGGGACCGTCGAACACGCCCCGCAATAATGCTCGCAGGTAGAGCCCCGTCCCGCCGACGAAGAGCGGAATCCGTCCGCGCGCGACGACGGTGCGCGCAGCGTCAGTGGCAGCCGACAGATACTGCGCCACGCTGAATGATTCGTGCGGCTCGCACAGATCGATTAGGTGATGCGGCATCACCGCGCGAAGTTGTGGTGACGGCTTCGCGGTCCCGATCTCCATGCCGCGATAGATCGACATCGAATCCATCGACAGAATGTCGGCGCCGATTCGCATCGCGATCGCGACGGCTGCCGCGGATTTTCCGCAAGCCGTCGGCCCCGCGAGAAACCAAGAGCGCTTCAAGATGTCGTGGGAAATCTGCATGAAGGATCGCCGTCCGCTGATTCTATCGGTCGCGTTCTCAGCGGTCTCACCGCCGTCGCGCACGCATTTCTGTAAGCTTTACAAGCCCGCTGAAAAATCTCCAAAATCGGCTTGACGCTTTCGCGGGAATCGTGAGAATGCCGCTCTCTTGATTGCGGTTTCAACGCCGCGATCGAAAGCAACTCCTACAACAGCAACTCCTCAACGTTCTGTTGTTCTTCCTCCTCACATCTCGAATTTCGATTTAGACCCGGCCGAAGGTTCTTCGTGCCCCAGGCAGCACGCGCGTGCACCCCGATTTTCGCACGCGCACTCCGGCTGCCGGTGCGACTGCGCCCTCGGCGGAGAGCCGTATGACCCCGCGGTTCATGCCATTGCCCCTGCGCGTGCCCGTCAGTCTGCGCACGCTCTTGCCCACGGCGAGTTTCGTCGGGTGCGCGGACATCCGCGTGACCGAAGCCACCGAGCAGAGCGGTCAGTGTGGCCCTCACATGCTCTTCGCGGCGATCCCCGGCACGCATGTCGATGGAGCGGACTTCGTCGACGAGGCAGTCAAGCGGGGAGCCAACAGTCTGCTCGTTCAACGGCCGCTGCCCAACGCTCACATTCCTCAGTGCGTCGTCCCGCACGCTCGCAAGGCCTTCGCGGAACTCTGCTCCGCCCTGGCCGGCTATCCTTCGCGTCACCTGCAGACGGCGGCCGTCACCGGGACCAACGGCAAGACGACGGTGACCTGGCTCATCCGTTCGATTTTGGAACGGGCCGGACATCGCACCGGATTGCTGGGCACAATCGAATACCACGACGGCGTCCACTCGTCGCCGTCGAAAATGACCACCCCCGACTCGCAGTCGCTGGCCCACTGGCTCTCGTCGATGGTCGCTGCCGAATCGACGCACGCCGTGCTCGAAGTATCCAGCCACGCCCTCGAGCAGGAGCGGACGGCCGGTACTGAGTTCGACGTCGCGGTTGTCACGAACATTACCCACGATCATTTCGATTACCATCACGATCTCGATTCCTACCGGGCGGCCAAGGCCCGATTGCTTTCGCACCTCAAGGCTCAGGCGCTCGTCGTCCTGAATGCCGACGATCAACACAGCTCGGCCCTGGTTGGCCGCGTCGCGGGAGACGCCCGCGTCGTCACCTACGGACTCGAGCGGCCGGCTCGCGTGTGGGCCACCATTCTCGATGAATCGCTGCGGGGTTCCCGATTCCTGCTCCGCCGCGCCACCGACTCGATCGAAGTGTCGACGCCGCTCGTCGGCCGACACAATGTGTCCAACTGTCTGGCCGCAGCCGCGGCAACCGAACGGTTCGGCCTCTCGCTGGCCGAAGTGAAAGCCGGCATCGAAGGGCTGCGCCTGGTTCCCGGCCGGATGGAACGGGTCGACTGCGGACAGCCGTTCGATGTCTTCGTCGATTATGCCCATACGGACGATGCGCTGCACCGCGCGATCGGCTTCCTGAAACGGCTCTCGCACGGCCGCGTGCTGTGCGTTGCCGGCGCGGGCGGGGATCGTGATCGGTCCAAGCGTCCGCTGATTGGCCGCGCGTTGAGCGAGGCCGACGTCGCCATCGTCACCAGCGACAATCCTCGCTCCGAGGACCCCGACCAAATCATTCGCGAGGTCGTTGCCGGCTGTCCGGCGGCGGCCCATGAACCGGTCGTCGAACCCGATCGTGCCGCCGCCATCCGCCGCGCACTCGGGTTCGCCGAGCCTGGCGACTGCGTGCTCGTGGCCGGCAAAGGACACGAGCGGGAACAAATCATCGGCAACCGAAGAGTGCCTTTTGTCGACCGCGACGTGGTGCGGGACGTTCTGGTACGGCGCAAGCCGACCGCCGGCGTCACCGCGGCAATCGTCTAAGCCCAGCGTACAAACCGTTTGAGATTGCGACTCATGTTGCCGGAAATGATCACCATTATTTCTCGCTTGTTCGTGCTGCTGGCCCTCGGGCCGGCTGCAGGGCCAACTGGCATGGAACGCGTGACACTCCAAGAACTCGAGACCGCGACGGGAGGGCGAGCAATCGCCTGTAACCCGGCGGCCATCGCGTTCGAGCGGGTGACGACTGACTCGCGGACGGCCCGACCCGGTGACCTCTTCTGGGCACTGCCAGGCGAACAACACGACGGACACGAATTCGTCGCCGACGCGATGAGCCGCGGGGCGGTGGCTTGCGTGCTTCAAGAAAACAAGACGGTTGCCGGCGTGCCGGCGGTCGTCGTCCCCGACGTTCTGCAGGGATTGCAGGACTTTGCCCGATCGCAACGCCAGCGCATGGACGCGCTGGTGATCGGGGTGACGGGGACGGTCGGCAAGACGACGACTCGTGAAATGCTGCACGCCGCCCTCAGTCCGACCTTCGCGGGCTGCCGCAGCCGGAAGAATTTCAACAACCACATCGGCGTGCCGTTGAGCGTGCTCGACATCGAGTCGAGTCACGAGTTTGCCGTCCTCGAATTGGCCGCCTCGCGACAGGGTGAGATTGCCAAACTGGCCGAAATCGCTCGACCGGAAGTCGGCGTGCTCACCAGCATCGGCGTGGCGCACCTGGACGGGTTCGGCTCCATCGCAATGATCGCCGCGACCAAAGCCGAGTTGCTCGAGTCGCTTCCGCCGAGCGGGTTTGCCGTCATCAACGGCGATGATCCCCGCTGCCTCGCGGTGACCGCTCGAGCCCACTGCCCAGTCATCTCGGTAGGCGAAGGAACAAATAACACCTTGCAGGCGACCTCCGTCAAAACGGACAGCCGCTCGCTCCGATTTGCAGTCGATGGCACAACATACGAGGTTCCGGCCGTCGGACGGCATCACCTGGTTGGCGGACTGGCCGCGGTTGCGGTCGGACGAGAGCTGGGCGTCAAGCCGCGCGATCTTGCCGAAGGCCTGTCGCGGTTTGTGCCTGTCCCTGGTCGCTGCGTCGTGAAACAGCGCCGGCCGTGGACGCTGATCGACGACACCTACAACGCCAATCCGACGTCGGCCGAGGCGGCCTGCCGCCTGCTCGCCGATTGGAACGATCACCGAACGAACGATCGCGGACGCCGAATTCTGGTCCTTGCCGACATGCTCGAGCTGGGAGCCGAAGCGGCCCACTGGCACGCCTCGATCGGCGCGTGTGCGGCGAAGCTCGGCCTCGACGGGCTGGTTGCTGTCGGCAATCACGCCTCCGACCTGGTCGCCGGCGCTCGTCAGGCGGGCATGCAATCCGAACAACTGGCCCAGTGCGACGAACTCGATGTGGTGGCCGCGGTCCTCAACTGCTGGCTCGAGCCGGGCGACGTCGTACTGGTGAAAGGTTCTCGTTCGATGCGGATGGAATGCGTCGTCGAACAACTCGCCTCTCTCTCGAACATTCAGGAGAACATTGCCCCGTTCACCAGCACGCGGGCCTGCGCATAGTTTTGAGGTTCTGTTGTGTACGTAGGGTTTGCGGGAATCCGACGTACTGTTCGGCTTCGGCCGGGCGGAAGCATTCAGACAATTGGAACAAGTGATTTCTGGGTCAATCACTCCAAATGTCCGCTTCGCAGCAGAACCTACAGACCGGGCGCCGAGGGTGTACCTCGGCGCCCGGGGATACACCTGTCTCAGTCGGTTCTTGACTAAGTATGTCGAACTCAAACCTGACCGAATCAGTTGATGGGTGCGGCCGCTTCGAGCGCGCCGATCTGTCGATGTGGCGGTCACGGGCAAAACGCGATGCTGGTCTGGCTGGTCAACTGGTTCGCTCCGATGCTGCGGCAAGTCGAGCTGCACTCGGCGGGCGATTCGCGCGTCTTTCTGACGGCGCGAACGGCCCTGGCCAGCGTGACGGCCTTTGTGCTGGCGATCGCTTTAGGTCCACTGGCGATTCGCTGGCTTCGCGGCCGGTTCCGGGAACGCATTGCCAGCGCATCGAAACGGCTGAACGAAATTCAGGCGGCGAAACAATCGACACCGACAATGGGCGGCTTGTTCATCGTCGCCGCGATTGTGATCGGAGCGCTGCTGTTTGGCGATTTGACGAATCTGTATACGCAACTAGCACTGCTTACGACGGTTTCCTTCGGGGCGCTCGGCGCCTGCGACGACTGGATCAAGCTCAATACGCCGCGGAACGGCTTGAGCGTACGACAGAAGTTTGCCGTTCAACTTGTGTTGGCTCTGCTGATCGGCTCGATCTTGTACTGGCACCAGCGGACGGTGCCGCACGGATTGGAGCTGATCGGACCGTTGGGAGCTGGCAGCCTGTTTCTGGGCGGAGCGTTCATTGTTTGGGCGGTGCTCGTGATCGTGGGGACCTCCAACGCGGTCAATCTGACCGACGGTCTCGACGGGCTGGCGGGCGGCTGCACGGTGTTTGCCGGCTCGGCCTTTGTGGCACTGGTCTACCTGGCCGGCCATCGAACGATGTCGGACTACTTGGGAATTCCATTCATTTCGGGATGCGGCGAGCTGAGCGTGGTTTTGGGCGCGATGGTCGGCGCGATGCTCGGCTTCCTTTGGTTCAACTGTTATCCGGCCCAAGTCTTTATGGGAGACACCGGAGCACTGCCGGTCGGTGCGCTCCTGGCGCTCGCGGCCCTCGCCTCGCGGCAGGAGGCCCTGCTGGTGATCGTGGGTGGCATTTTTGTGATCGAAACGGTCAGTGTTCTGCTGCAAGTCGGCTGGTACAGACTGACCGGGAATCGGCTAATCGCCTGCAGTCCACTTCACAATCACTATCTGTTCCAGGGTCAACACGAAATCAAAATTGTCGTCCGGTTTTGGATCGGCTCGGCCCTGCTGGCGATCGTCGGCGTGGCCAGTCTCAAGCTCCGGTAGACCACCAACTTGTGAGCAAAGGTCCGACTGCCCGGCCGCAATCAACAGGAAATAAAAGCGTCTAGCAGGTTTCGTTAGGGAGAGAGGGATTCCGGAAGCCGGTTCGACCGACTCAGGTCGGTTGAACCGGCTTCCACCCTTTCGAAGCCGGCCTTAGTGAGGCGTGGATTTCGGGGAACGCGGAAACATTTGCTTATCCGTCACCTCCCGTATCAATTCCGGGAAAAAGGGAAACTTGGCAAGCAAAATGCTTCCTTCGAGGTTGCCGCATCTGTACCATGGCTCGCTACGGTCCAAAATCGACCTGCACAGGGATCGTCAACAGGTGCGAAGTGGAGCTCTCGAGAATGAAATCCGTCAGCCCCTGGTTTCAGACCGCACATCTCTTGAATGGAATTCGCAAGACCGTTTCGGAGATTGAGGCCAACCGCTCAGTCCCGGCGGATCGCAACGTTCGGCCGGCCGATTCTGCGATTTTGCAGCGTGTCGACGAGAAAAAGCCGAACTAACGCTCGATTTCGCATCCCGCATTGATTTTCCACCCGGGAAGTCTCGGCCTCCGCGAAATGTGACCTGGGCGGTTTCCGCCAGGAAAGCTATCCTTCCGCGCGTGCTTTTTGTCGCGGGAGCGACCTGCCGCTGAGGCGCCCTAAACCCGCTGGCTGCCGGCCGCCCACCCCGTTTCTGCTCGCGCTCAAGCTCCAGGTACGCGCCATGGCGGGCCGATCCTCAGCCGCGCTTTCGGGCAAATTTGCCCACATCCCCTCCACATCCGAGACGCCGCCGGCCCGAACCGACGCCGCCAACTCGACCGCTTTAAAAAATGAACGGAGCCGTGGGCGGCGAAGGGTCGCTTGGATTGTTGGGCTGACGGCCGTCGCCATTCTCGTAGGCGCCGTTTCGCTTTGGTTCTTGGTACTTCGGGACCGGCTGATTCCCAAGCGATTCGGCGAGGTTGTGCCGAACAAGGTGTTTCGGAGCGGCCAAATCTCGCGACATCTGATCGCGGACGTTGTCGATCGCCATCAGATCGGCACCATCATCGATCTCAACGGCCTAGATCCGTCTGATGCCGACCAGCGGGCCGAGGTCGAGGTCTCTGAGGCAAGGGGAATCGAGCATTTCCGCTTTCCCTTGCGGGGCGACGCGACCGGGCCAATCGACCGCTATGCGGGCGCCGTGCAAGCGATGGCTAATTCCGAGCAGCAGGGTCGTGCCGTCCTCGTCCATTGTTCCGCCGGCTCGCAACGAACGGGGGCCTGCGTGAGCTTTTATCGCCTGCTCGTCCGTCACGATCCGCCCCCAGACGTGTACCGCGAGCTTGTCGCGTACGGCTGGAACCCGCGGACGAACCAGGTCCTGCTCAACTACGTCAACGGCCACATGCACGAGCTGGCGCAGATGCTGGTCGAGCGACACGTCCTCGATCACGAGCCGACGCCGCTTCCCACGCTCCACCCGTGAGCACTGACTCTCGCGAGGCCGCGCCACAGACGCAGGCTAGAACTTCGAGAGAAGCCGCGCGTTTTACGAGGCGCTCGGGTTCCAAAAACTCCTCGACGGCGACGTGGCCATTTTTGCCGTCCGCCGGACGTCCTTCATTCTGCAAAGACGTTTCGAGCAGCAGTGGGCCGAGAACTGCATGATGCAGCTGATGGTCGACGATTTGGACGCCTGGTGGGCGCACCTCGAAAGTCTCGACCTGCCGAATGCGTTCGGCATCAAGCTGCTGCGTCCACCGGCGAAGCAGCCCTGGGGACTGCGCGTCGCCTACGTCGCCGACCCCTCGGGGGTCCTCTGGCACATCGCCGAGCGGCGCGAGAATCATCCCGCCGATTGAGTGCTGCGGACAGCTCTTGACCGACGCCGGGTCGTGGGTGCGTCTACCGCGAGACATCAGGCGCGGGTGGCTGGGGTCGAGCCGCCAGGTGCGCCCCCAGTTCGGTTGCAGCACTGTCCCAATCAATCCCGTCCCGAGTCCCGTCCCGCCGTTCGAGTCCCGTGTTGCGAGTGGTTCCCGTCCCTGGCAAGAGAATCCGTGAGAGCCCGCGTTCCTTCGGGCTGAAACCCGGGGCCGTTGTCGGACGCCTGTCTCGATCGCCGCGGGGCCGACTGGCCCGCGCGGCGGGACTACTTTTCCGTCTCCCCTTATATCAGTTCACGGAGTCCCGTCCCGCCGGGACCACTTTTCGGAGTCCCGCCGGGACAACTTGTCCCACCGTTCCCAGACGGGTGGCTGGGTCAGCGTCTGCGCCAACGGGCCTGAGTGCCGGGTGCCACTGGCGGGGGCTTTGGCCCGCCAGTGTCTTCCCTCAAAATCGAGGCCGGTGCCCACGTTCTGAAACGCTGCCAATTGGGTGCATCGCTTGTCGGAGCACTGCCGGCTCAAAGCCGCCGCTAGCGGCACCAATGCCTCGTCGGCTGCTGGGGGGATCTTTCCCTCCATTAGTGAAAACGGATCCCCACCACCAGCAAAGACCCTTTTTTCGTCCCCAGCGGAGATCTTTTCCCCATCGCGCGGCCTGTGGTCAACTTTCTGTGTGGTCAACTACCCTTATGAAAGTAGTTGACCAGACCACAGGGGGTTGGGATGACATTTCGCTCATGTCGCTCGGCACCCGGCACCACGACGGGCGCTCCTGCGCAACGCGAGTGCCGGTCGTGCGAAGCCGCCACGCAGATCGTCCATCTGCGGATCTTCCGCGGTGCAAGAAAACCTGCTCTCTCCATTCAGCCACAGCAGGCCAATTCAAACAAGATCAGTTTTCTACGCCGGGGCCGTTGCGCGAAATAAAGGGTCTTTATTTGCGATCCGCCTGCGCGCGAGCACCCTCTTGTTTGGCAACCGAGTCTCGCCCAGAATGGCTCGCGTCAGCCGCAAGCCTCTCACCCTGCTGCGGCGCTCTCCAAACGCGGCGAAGGAGTCCTCTCACACGGCCTGATTTCGGCGATTGCCATGAGCTACGACCTGATCTTCGCCAAGCCGATTGCCGCAATTCCCAAAGAGCAACAGGACGAAGTCTTCCGGGCTATAACAAAGGACAATCCCGGCGGCCTGTTTGAGCCGCTGCCCCTCGAAAAGATCAACCAGGCTCTCATCGAACTCTTCGAAGACTTCGAGCCCGCGACCGGCACGGGCATCGAGGACGACAACGGCTCGGCCGAAGTGGGGCATTCGGCCTACTATTTCTGGTTCAGTTTTTACGGCGACATCGACGAGATGACGGACCGGATCGTCGAAATCTTTCGGCGGTTCGACTGCCCGGTCTTCGATCCGCAGTGCAACGGACTGCAGCCGCTCGATAATCCGTGGGGCCGGCCGCCCGGGAGCGGCGCTCTCGGATCCGGATTTCAGAAGGCGTTCGCCCGCGAGCTGGAGAAAGTGCAAGCACAGGTCGCCGCGCAAAAGCCGGAAGTGCGCGAGACCCTCGAACGCGAGTTGGCGGATCTTCAAGAGAAAGCCGCCGCCCTGAAGAAAAAGCAAGATGAGAGCCGCGTCAAAGCCGCTGCTGCGCGGCAGGCGGAAGAGCAGAAGCGCGAAGCGGCGGATCGCAAGGCGAATCCAAAGCAGTATGAACTCATCGCGCAAATCGAGCAGGAGTGCGCCGGCGGCCGTTGGCAACGCCTGGGGATGACCGCGAAGCATTGCGGCGAGACGATCTACTATTCCCCTCAGCTGACGTCGGAAAGCGAGCACCGTTCCTCGCTGCCGATCACCGCGAGTCGACGACTCGTGGAGCTGAAGTTCCTCGAAGCCGTCCCGTCGAGCCAGCCGAGTTACGACTCAGTTGCGGTCGCCCGACGAACCGCGGCGATGGCAGTGAACTACTTCTTCGGGGACTGGGAGGAAACCATCCCGCGAAGAACGCTCCTGGGGATGAAGTTCGACAAAGTCCCTCTGACAAAAGAGAAAATGCGCAAGGCGTCGAATTGGATCGAGCCCTATCGGGAAGGCTTGCTGTTGGCGCTCTATGCCGATGACGAGCCGTCGTTTCAAAGGCTGATCCAGTGGCCCGACACCGACCTACCGGTCGACGACGGGATCTGGAACCTGACCGCGGCCGACAACCAGGCTCACATCGCGCTGGCGGCGATCTTGCGCGGAGAGCCGAAGGCGAAGGTCGACCAGCTCATCACGGCCCCTCTCAGGAGCGGTCGCAAACGAGCGGTCGCCTTCGCGTCGGCTGCGCGGGCCTTCGCCGATGACGACGCCGCGGCCTTCGCGAAGTCTCTGAAGGAACTGAGCAATTTGTATCTCAAGAAGCCGCCGCTCCTCGTGAACGCTCAGCGTCCCGAACTGCACGTGGACGGATCCCTTCTCTGGCACCTCGGTCTGCGCAAGAAGTTCGCGCTGCCCGAGCTTCCGGAACGGAATCTCGATTTGATCCTCCGCCGTTGAGTGGCGCTGCCGCTTGCGGGGCGGCGGTTGTCCGCGACGGGTCGCGCGTTTTGAGCGACAGAGAGAAATTCAGGCCGCTGTCGATTCGAGCAGTTTTTTCAGATTGGCGGCCGCGTGTCGGGTTTGCTTCCCGACGCCCAGTCGGATGAGCGGGGAGAACAGTTTTGCCATGACAGTCTTGGTCGTGATTTCGATGGTATGCAGCGTCTGTGCCCCCTCGGGCGCCGGCGCGACGCGCAAGTCCACGGACACGTCGAACATGGCGTCAAAATACTTGCAGTGGAGCCGCTCGCCCGGCGTGCGCGCGACGATTTGTCCGTCCATCGCGCCTTGCCGGCTGCCTTGCCGATAGACGTATCGCAATTTGTCGCCGGGCGCATTTGGCCCGGAGCCCACCTTCTCCAGGCTCACACACGGAGGCAACCATTTCGCCGTGAGCGGCAGATCATCGATGGCCGCAAAAGCCCGCGCCGGCGTGGTGTGGACGACAACCGAGTGTTCATAACGAATGGGCATGAAGGACCTCGAAGAAAGCGTTCCCGAATTCCGCTCGAACTCGAACGCCGAGCCCGCCCGACGATACTCAGGACGCGATCGTCAAGCAACGAAGCCCCCGGCGAGAATTCTCTCCGGGAACGGTGGTCTATTTCTCCCGCCCTGGCCCCATCCAACGAGCCGGCCACGTTCTCGCGATCGTCCGGGCGGGGCGCGCTTTGCCGAATCATGGCGGAGCCGCCCGCCGCGAGGACACCCTCAAATGAAACGGTCCGGACCGTTTGAAACGATCCGGACCGCGTGTTGTCGAGTTGCGGACGAAAGGGTTCCCATTTATTTCAACCCCGATTCACGGCCTGGAACAACTCATTCGGACAGAGGAATCCACGCTGCTCCATCCGGCGCCAGCCAATGGACGTACGGCGTGAGCGTCTCGCGCATTTGGTCCGCTTGATCGCTCGTGAGATTGCCGCTATCCATCCTGGTGACTCGTCAGGTGGACATTTGCACGCTAATGACGAGGAGGGGTCATCCGGCCCAAAGGAGTTCGATCGGCGGGAAAGAGCCAATTTGCATTCCCGGGCATAGGGGCGTACATGATGGAAGCCATCAAAGTGGCAGCAGCCGAAGAGAAGGCCGGAGTTGCGGGGGGCGGCGGCATAGAACAGTCCTCCGCGGGCCATGGGGCGATAGACTTGGGAGGAAGCTGGCCAACGGACGCCAGAGCGATTTTGGACTGTTCTAACTCGCGCGTCTTCTCTTCAAGCGACTGCTGTGCAACTCGAAGCTGGCCTTCGAGCCGCCGCACCTTCTTCTCATCGGCCGCTTGCTGGGCCACTCGAAGTTCCCCTTCGAGCCGCCGCACCTCTGCATGTGACTTCTTCTGCTCATCGAGACGAGCCATTGACGCGTCGATCTCGCCCTTTTGCACCGCAAGAGTTTTCTCACTGTCTTTCGCTTCGAGTTTGTCGGCGGCTCGCAGATTCACGAACCACCACGCGGCAGCCCCAGTTCCGATCATGAGGGCAATGACGGTCGCCCATTGCCGTCTGTTGAAGCCGGCCACGACTCCAAGTTCCTCGGCGATCTCGTTTGGCTTCTTAGGAATCTCGAAGAGCGGGAGTTCAGGCAGCCTTTTGTCTTCCGCCATCTCAATCGCCTCCTCCCACTGCAGAGTTGATCCGGTCTCATGCTCGCCGAGCAATTCGTCCTTCGCATCGGGTTTCCGGCGAGCAATTAAATAATTGAACCACGACCCTCCGCCCACAACAAGAGCCTGGACCACCACGGAGGCAATCCAGGCTCATGTGTGGCGTCGCCCTCGCGGGCATTCGCCAACGACGATGCCGGTGCCTTTGCGAAGCACCTGAAGGAACTCAGCAATCTGCATCTCAAGAAGCCTCCGATGCTGGTGAGGGCGCAGCGTCCCGAACTGCACGTGGACGGATCGATCCTCTGGCACCTCGGCCTACGCAAGGAGTTCGCTTTGCCCGAGCCCCCGGAACCGAATCTCGATTGATCCTGCGGCGCCGAGATGGCGAGCTTGTGGAGCGCTTAGATGGACTGACGCGCCGAAACAGAACGGCCCGGAGCGCTTGATGCGGTCCGGGCCGAAGTTTTTGTAAGTTGCGGACGAAAGGGGTCGAACGTTGACTCCCAAAAGAGAGAACAGGACCCTCAATCCTGCGCCCGCGCCAATTCCGAATCATTGACCGCGGCTGCACGCGTCCAGATCGTGGCATGCTGCCCGCTCGTAGCCGCAGTTCGATCGACCCGTGGCGGATTCCGGCGAATCGATTCGCGCGAATTCGTCGAGCTGCGTCGAGCCAAGAGCCTCAGGCCGTTCGCACCTCAGCGGTTGGGATCGGCCGTGGTCATCCACTCGATCACGCTGCTCTTGGGCAACGGCGTCACGCCGAGTTGGCGGAACATGTTGAGGCATTGCGCGCGGTGATGCATGCCGTGCGTCGCCACATGGGTGATGACTCCGCCGCGGCTCAAGAGCAAGCTCACACCGTCACGACGTTGCCGCGTGACCGTCTCGTCGAGCGGATAGGTCCGCGCGCTGGCCAGGAGATCGGCGCTCAGCTCATCCAGCAGGGTGAGCAGCTCGGTCGTAGAGCGTGTTGATCCCTCGAGCCGCGGCCGCTGTTCGCGACCGGCCAGCAGATCGCCCCACACGCGCATCGCGGCCAGGATGTGCGTCGTCGTGTCGTGCAACGTGCCGGGCCCCATGTCGAACCGGCGGTGAAATTGTTCGGGTGTGAGCGCCGCGCAAACCTCGATGATGTTCCGCGTTGCCCAATGGTCGTGAGCGAGCATGATTTCGACGGGGTTGCTGGTCGGCATCGCTGTTCACTCCACGTGGTCATCTGCTGTCTTTGCGTGAAAGTCCCTCGAAGATTACGAGCGACGATACTCAGGACACAATCTCTGAGCAACGCGGCGAAAAATAAAGGGGACGTTGCCGCCAGATTCGCCCTCATCGCCCGGATTCTGAAGGCCAACGAGTGCGAGCTCAATCGTGCGCCGCGACGCCCGGTCTCATCCAACGTCCTACATCAGACCGACGGACCGGCGAAACTACTGGGAGTTGACGCACCGCTTTACATCGCAATTGACCGCTCGCTCTGTGGCACCCTAGGATGAGGTGTCCTCACCTGCGGAGCGACAGTCAGATGCCCAGCCCGAGCGACGAACACGACGCCCCCGCGTTACGTGAAGCCGAAGAGCACTTTGCTCATCTCGTTGCGGCGGTTCAGGATTACGCGATCTTTCTGCTAAATCCGGCAGGCTACGTCAGAACGTGGAATGCCGGCGCGTCGCGGATTAACGGCTACGCCCCTGATGAAATCATCGGCAAGCACTTCTCGCAGTTCTACCTGCCCGAGGCGGTGGCCAAAGGCTGGCCGCAGCACGAATTGGAAACTGCCCGCCGCGTGGGGCGATTCGAGGACGAGGGCTGGCGCGTCCGCAAGGACGGCAGCAAATTCTGGACGAGCGTCGTCATCACCGCGCTGCGTGATGCCGACGGCAAGCTCAGCGGCTTTCTGAAGATCACGCGCGATCTCACCGAACGCAGGGAGGCCCTTGAATCGCTTCGGCAAAGCGAGCAGCGGTTCCGCTTGCTGGTCGGCCAAGTCAAAGAGTACGCGATCTTCATGCTCGACCCGGACGGACACGTGTTGAGCTGGAACGCCGGCGCGCAGCGAATCAAGGGCTATACCGCGGACGAAATCATCGGCAAGCACTTTTCGACCTTCTATTCCTCCGAAGACGTGGCGTCGGGAAAGCCCGCGCGAGAACTGCAGATTGCCCGTGAGCGGGGCAGCGTCGAGGATGAAGGCTGGCGGGTGAGAAAGGATCATTCGCTGTTTTGGGCGAACGTCGTCATCACCGCCATTCATGACGAGCACCAGCGCCTGATCGGATTTACGAAGGTCACACGCGACATGACCGAGCGGCGCAAGGTGGAAGCGCTCGAGGCGGCCGATCGGCAAAAGAACGAATTCCTGGCGATGCTCGCGCACGAGCTGCGAAACCCCCTGGCTCCGATTCGCAATGGACTCGAGCTCCTCAAGATGCAGGACATTGATCCGGATACCGCGCACCAGACAACGGAGATGATGGAACGGCAAGTCATCCATCTCGTTCGCCTGGTCGACGACTTGCTCGATGTGTCCCGGGTGATCACGGGAAAACTGTCATTCAAGAAAGAACCCGTCGAGATCGACGCGATCGTTCGAGCCGCCGTTGAAGAGAGTCAACCCGCGATTGACGCCCGCGGTCACGAATTGATGCTTTCCGTGCCCGCGCGGTCGATCCTCGTCGACGCTGACCCGCACCGACTTTCGCAAGTGCTCGTCAACTTATTGGAGAACGCCGCGAAGTACACGGACACGCCCAGTCAGATGTGGCTTTCGGTCGAACGCCAGGACGACGAGGCGGTCATTCAGATCCGGGATGTCGGAATTGGAATCGCCCCGGAGATGTTGCCAAACATCTTCAATCTCTTCGTACAGGCCGATAACTCGGTGGCCCGACCCAGAGGGGGACTGGGAATTGGACTCAACGTGGTCAAGCGGATCGTCGAGTTGCACGGAGGCCGCGTCGAAGCGTCGAGCGCAGGGCTCGGCCAAGGCAGCGAGTTTACTGTCCGTCTTCCGATTTCAAAGTCCGCCGCGCCCAATGCGCCGGCGCAGGCTCCCAGGCTGGAATATGGCCAGCCAACGAAGCGTAAGATCCTCGTGGTGGACGACAACGTCGATGCTGCCGTAACCACAACCTCCTTGCTCAGGGCCTGGGGACACGATGTCCAAGCCGCCTACAGCGGAGAGGCGGCATTGGCCAGAGTGAGGAGCTTTCGCCCGGAGATCATCCTGCTCGATATTGGCATGCCTGGCATGACGGGATACGAAGTCGCCAAGCACCTCAGAGCAGACCCAACGGCTCAAGGCATTATCATCGCGGCATTGACCGGCTATGGCCAAGACGCGGACCGCGAGCGATCCTGGGACGCGGGTTTCGACTACCATCTCACGAAGCCGCCGGATCCCATCTTGCTCGAATCCCTGGTCACATCACCTCGTTCGCGCGATCGGGGCCCCTCGCGGCTCGCGGAAAACAACTGAGCCGCGGCTACTTCGCAGCGTTCGTGAAATCCGACCAGTTTCTGCAGGAACTTGTCCGTTGAGTCGGCCGACCGACGGAACCAGCCGCCAGTGCCACTCGGAGGAAATCAGCGAAATAATGAGGAAAACGATCTTAGGCCGTCCGACTCTGCGCGGCGGAAATTGGATCCTTGATTTGGATCGCCAGGTCGTGCTCGATGGTTGAAGCGCGGAACGCCGCTCGAAGCGCCACAGGTCCCAGATCGCCACGGCGATTCCGCCGGCCGCTTGTGTGCTACCCGAGAATCGAAGAAGACCGAAAGGAGAGCGTCGCTGTTCCCTTGAAGGACCGTTGCCGTTGTGTTCTAAATTGCGATTCGGGCCGCAATTGTCGAGTGGCCGTCACGATGTGACGGTGAGCGTTCCTTCAACGGACGGAGGATCTTCTTTGCCGAAATCAATCGCGGTTCTTGCCCTCGTTGCGTTTGCTGTCACCGCTTCGTCGTCGAAGGCGGACACGACCTTTACCGTCAATGGGACGTTTGCCAACGCGAATTCGTTTGGCGGCGGTACGGATGCCTTAGCGGGGACGGTCACGATCGACACCGTGGGCGGCACGGCGACGGCGTGGGACGTGAACGTTGGGCTCTCGTCGGGCTTATCCAGCTTTTTTGGGACGCCAGCGCTGACCTTCGATTCTGCGCCCACGACGACGATCCTCTTCTCAGGCGACGTGGAACTTTCGGGCCTGGCTGCGGGTGGGCTGGATGCGGAGTTGAACCTCTTTCTCCCGGTTAACACGCTGGTGGGTTATTCCGGCGGCAGCTTGCTTGATAGTTCGTCAGGTCCGCCGACCTCGCAGCTTGTGCCGCCCGGCGGCGAGGGGAGTTACGCCTCGCTCGAAGCCGGCACGTTGACTCCCCCCCTGGGCACGCCTGAACCCGCGACGTTCACACTGCTCGCCACCGGATTCTTGACGTTCGGCGGCTACGGCCTTTTTCGGCGACGTCGAGCGGCTACGGAAACGACCCCGGTCTGCTGACGATTCCTCCGCGCATCTGGATTCGGCTCAGCCATAGGGTGTGCCTGCGCTTGCTTCGCGAGCTGGTCACACGAGCCGCCCGCACAAAGACGGTGTGCCTGCGGCCACTTCGCGGCCTTGTCACACCCTACGGCGACCTGCGGATCTTCGCCGCAGCTATCTCCATCGAGCCGCAGAACGGCGGCCCTTCGCCGTACCGCTTCTTGGTTGCGGGCACCACGGACGGCGCAAACAAAACGGCCCGGAGCGCCTGATGCGTTCCGGGCCGGGGTTTTTGTAAGTTGCGGGCGACAGGGGTCGAACCTGCACTCCCAAAAAAGGGAACAGGACCCTCAATCCTGCGCGTCTGCCAATTCCGCCACGCCCGCGGGAGCGTTGAGTATATCAGGCGACTGGGTCGCGGCAAGCACGTCGATTGGCCGCTCCCAAGTCGGCTCGCACAAGGTGGATAGGCACGCGCGTTTGGCACCAGCCGCCGCAAACCGCATAATCGGTTGAGCGAGCGCTCCCTGGTCCAAAAAAGACCCGGCGCCCGGCCGGTCCTCACACACAAAAACCTTCCCGCATGAAGATTGTCGACGTCCGCATTTATCCGCTCTCCGGTGGGACCGTCGATGGCGGCTGGCCGCAGGGGCATGAGCCGCAGGAGGATTTGCACACGCTGGTCGAGGTGGTGGGCGAGTCGGGCTTCAGCGGTTGGGGCAGTTGCTTCACGTCCGGGTCGCTTGTCGCGGGGGCGATGCGATTGTTGTGGCCGCTGCTTGTCGAAGTGCGGGCGGATGAACCCGAACGCACGACGGAAACGCTGCGGCAATCGACCTTTTGGCAGGGGCGCGGCGGCGCCGTCGAGCATGCGATCAGCGGCATCGATCTCGCGCTGTGGGACATTTTTGGCAAAGTTTGCCGGCAGCCGGTCGCGCGCCTGTTGGGCGGCAGCTACCGTTCCCGAATCAAACCTTACGGCTCGATTTTGTTCGACGAGCCGGACGCGCTGAAGCGGCGGCTCGAGGCGACCGTCGAGCGGGGGTTTCGCGCGATCAAGCTGGGCTGGCGACCGTTTGGGCGGCGCGGCCGGCGGTTCGACGAACTGCTGATGCGGACGGCTCGCGAAACCGTGGGCGACCGAGTCGAGTTGATGGTCGACGCGGGGGGCAGCGAGCAGTTTTGGCCGCACGGACTGAATTGGGCGCGCGAAACGGCGAGGATGCTGGCGGAGTACGACGTGACCTGGTTCGAGGAGCCGTTGCCGCCCGACGATTTGGAGGGATACGCGGAGCTGACGCGGACGTCGCTGGTGCCGATCGCGGGGGGCGAGGTGCTGACGCGTCGACAATCGTTCGTGCCGTGGCTCGAGCGGCGGGCCGTCGACATTATTCAGCCCGACTGCACGAAGAACGGCGGATTGAGCGAGTCGCGGCGAATTGCCTGGCTGGCGCAGGACCACAACATCCGTTTTGTGCCGCACGGATGGAACACGGTCGTCGGGCTGGCGGCCGATTTGCAACTCTCGGCGGCCTTACCGAATGCGTTCTACGTTGAATATCTGACGCCGTCCGCATACATCGACGAATTGACGGTCGCGCCGCCGCGGCTGGATGGTGCGGGCCTGTTGCCGATTCCCGACGGGCCGGGGTTGGGCATCGAAATCGACCGCGACAAGTTGCAACGTTTTTCGACGCCTCTGGAAAATTGGAAGTAGCCCCGGGAGAGCGAAGCTCCCGCTGAGCCTGTTTTCCTTGCCTTGTGCACAACAGAAGCTCGGCGGGAGCCTCGCCCTCCCGGCCGCCGGAACGACTCGATGACCTTGTTGCGACGTTTTGAAAAGCCCGAGCTTTATCGCGGCGGGTACGTGTCGATTGGCAACTTCGACGGCGTTCATCGGGGCCACCAGGAAATCGCCCAGCACCTGGCGGCGCGGGCCGGGCGAGAAGGCGTTCCCGCGGTCGTGCTGACGTTCGATCCGCATCCGCTCGTCCTGTTGCGTCCCACTCACGTCCCCCCCAGCCTGACGACGCTCGAGCAGAAGGCCGACTTGCTCGAACAAGCCGGCGTGAACTGTGTGATCGCCTATCCGACCGACCATGCGCTGCTGCAGCTTACGCCGAGCGAATTCGTCGATTCGATCCTCGTCGGCCAGTTGGCGGCAAAGGGAATCATCGAGGGCCCGAATTTCTGTTTCGGCAAAGACCGCGCGGGCGATATCGACACGCTGAGTCAATTGTGCCGCGACCGCCAGATATTGCTCGAGGTTGCAGAGCCCGTCGGCGGCGCGCGGGCCATGGTCTCTTCGAGCACGATTCGCACACTCGTTGCGGTCGGCAAGATCGGAGAAGCGGTGCAGCTGTTGGGACATCCGTATCGGATTGCGGGCGAGGTCGTGACGGGAGCACGACGCGGGCAGCAGATCGGCTTTCCCACGGCCAACATCGCGAACGTTAAAACGCTGCTCCCCGCGGACGGCGTTTACGCGGGAATCACTGCCGTCGACGGCCGCAAATTTGCGTCGGCGATCAATCTCGGCCCCAATCCCACGTTCGGCGAAAACGCTCGCAAGGTGGAAGTGCACCTGCTCGATTTCGCCGGCGACCTGTACGGCCGATCTCTAGCCGTTGATTTACTGGAACGCGTCCGCGACGTGCGGAAGTTTGCCGGCCGCGAAGAGCTGATCGAGCAGATCGGGAAGGACGTGGCTGCGGTGCGGGCGATTACCGCCGGAGCATGAATCGCTGCGCCGGCAGCGTGAATCGGCTGAGCCGGGAATAGAAAATCGGCAAAATAATCGCGACGCCGAGAGGCGGGCGAAGAAGTCGGGCACGTCTCCAAAAAGAAACGCGCGCGGATTCATTCAGTTTTCATCGACTTTTGGTAATGCTGTTTGAACGTCGCACTTTGAGCCTTGAGCGCAGTCGGTCATTGGGCAAAAATTAAGAAAGCGTCAGCGGACCAACGGCGACGACGCTGCGACGGGCCGGGAGACAGACTGTGGCCACGACCGAACCGCCGGGTCAGGCGGCGGTTGTTTGCCGTCCACGATCAACACTACTGGAACACAAGCCGGACTCGTCGAGGTTTGTCAGGCGATGATCCATCTCGACTGCGTTTGCGGCACTCGCCTGGAGGTTCTCGACCTTTACGCGGGGGGCCATATTGTCTGCCACGCGTGCGGCGCGTCGGTGAACGTCCCGGCCGACGCGGCTGTGCTCGAGGAAAAGTTTCGCTTCCACTGCCCGTATTGCGAGGCGCGCGTCGTCGGCCGCCGCGGCTCAGCCGGCAAAAAGTCGCAGTGCCCGAGCTGCGGCAAGATGTACACGGTCCCCGAGCCGCCCTCCGATTCGGACGTCCTCGAGTCGCACACCGACCGCCGCATTCATTTGGACACGGACGACCTGTCCGCGCGCATCGGACTGCCGTTCCCGGTGGGAAGGCTCGAGCCTCGGGTGCCCGTCCTGCCGCAGCCGCGTTTCATGCATCCGCCGGAAGAGGTGGCGGCCGCCCGCGAAGATCCGATTCCCTGGCCGCTGCCAGATCTGACTGTCCCAGCGGAAACGCAAGCGGCCGCTTCGGACGTGCTGCCGGACGCTCCGTCGCAGGCACACGCGGAGGCACGCTTGCCGTTGACCGATCTCTGGTCGGGCGCGAGGTCGCTTGATCAGCACCTGGCTGAGATGATGGATCCGAATCGGCAGATGGTCGTCGGGTCATCGAGCGCCGTCGAGCCCTCCAGCTCGGCGCCGACCGCGCCTTCGATTCCACAGGTCGACGGCCCGGCCAAGCCGGCGAGCGTCGGCGAGCTGCAGATCGTGAGCGGCAACGGCGTCAGCCAGCGGATCCGCATGGACTTCCGCCGCTTTCTCATCGGCAACGAGCGGGATTGCGACCTGCGGCCCGTGAGCCCGCTTTTGAGCCGGCACCACTGCGTCTTCAAGCGGGACGAGTACGCCGTCCGCGTCCGCGACCTGGGGAGCAACAGCGGCACATTCGTCAACGGCCGCCGCATCCACACCGAGGCCATTTTGAAGCCCGGCGATGACGTGACCGTCGGCGACATCACATTGCACGTCGTGCTGCCGAACTCGCCCCGCGTCACGCAGATGCAGGACAGCAATCCGTCGATCAGCGACTTCGTGATCCTCTAGCGGTGTCCGCGCTGCGAGTGGTCCACGAAGACAACCATTGCCTGGCGGTGATCAAACCAGCCGGGCTGCTCACGGCTGGCGACCGCACGGGGGACGTTTCACTCGTCGACCAGGTCCGCGATTATCTGCGGACCAAGTACCACAAGCCGGGCAACGTCTTCGTCGGCGTCGTGCATCGGCTCGACCGTCCGGTGGGCGGAGTTGTCGTTTTTGCCCGCACGAGCAAGGCCGCCTCGCGACTGTCGGAACAATTTCGCGCAGGCCGCGTGGAAAAGGTGTATCAAGCGCTCGTTGAGGGGCGCGTCGCCCGGCGCGAGGGAGAACTGGTCGACCGTCTGGTCAAAGATCACAAAACAAACGTGGTCCGCCGTTCAGCGCAAGACGAACCGAGCGCGCGCGAGAGCCGCCTCTATTTTCGCCGGCTGAAAGGCACTCCCGACGCGACGCTCTTGGAAATCCGTCCCACGACCGGCCGCAGCCACCAGATCCGCGTGCAACTGGCCGCGATGGGCCACCCAATCGTCGGCGACCGCAAATACGGCTCGAGGCGCCCGTTTGAGGACGGAATCGCCCTCCGCGCCGTGCAGCTGACTTTCGAGCATCCGACCACGAAGCAGCCCATCACGGTCGAGGCCGCCGTCGATTGGTGAGTCCTAGAGGCAGAGCGCGAAGGCCGCGCTCATCCGTCATTCGGGCTTCGTGCTTCTTTCGTCATCTCATTCGTGCTTCGTCATTTCCATCACCGGCTCCGCACGCCGGCGAGGGCCGTGCGGATTCGTCGCACCGCCGCGTCGACAGCTGCTCGGTCATGGTGCCGGTTGGTGACGAGGCGGATTTGGCGGGGTGGGCGGCCGCTGGCGAGTAGGCCGGCTGATTTGAAGCGGTCGAGGATTTCCGGCGTCGAGAGGCCCGTGGCTGAGTGGTCGACGTTCACCATGTTCGTCTCAACCGATTCCGGATCGACGCTCAGTCCAGGCACTTCGTTGACCGCGAGCGCGAGCAGCCGGGCGTTCGCGTGATCGTCCGCCAGGCGATCGACTAAATTTTCGAGCGCGACGAGTCCGCACGCGGCAATCACTCCCGCTTGACGCATGCCGCCGCCGATTCGCTTGCGACAATGATCGGCCTTGGCAATGAATTCGCGGCTGCCGACGAGCAACGAGCCGAGCGGGCACGAAAGGCCTTTCGACAGACAGAACATCACCGAGTCGGCGTGTTGGGCCACGGCCGCCGCGGAGACGCCTTGCTGAATGGCCGCGTTGAAAATCCGCGCGCCGTCGAGATGGACGGCCAGGCCCCGTTCGTGGGCCACATGGCACAGCCGATTTTGCAGCTCGAGCGGAACGACGCGGCCGCCGCTCAGGTTGTGCGTGTTTTCGAGGCACAGCAAGCGGGGCACCGGATAGTGCAAATTGAAGGGGCGAATGGCCGCCGCCACGTCGTCGGGATCGAGCATGCCTTTGCGGCTGGTGAGCGCGAGCGGCATCAAGCCAGCGACATTCGCCATGCCGCCCGCTTCGTAAGCGTAGATATGCGACTGCGAGTCGAGCAGTACTTCGTCGCCGGGTTTTGCGTGCGCCATGAGCGCGCACAAATTGCCCATCGTCCCGCTGATCACCAGCACGGCCGCTTCCTTGCCGAGCATTTTGGCCGCCAGCGATTCGAGACGGGTGACGGTCGGGTCCTCGTCGAACGTATCGTCGCCCAGCGGAGCGTGGCGGATCGCCTCCAGCATCTCGGGCGTGGGGAGGGTCTGGGTGTCGCTGCGAAAATTGAGCACACTGTCTGAAATCACAATGGCACTCCGATTGGGCGTTCCGTTTTGAACGGGGGATGAGTCCGTTATGCTGCAGCATACCAAGCAGGACGCAACATTTCGGAGCGACGCATGCAAGTGGTGATTACCGCGGTGGGCCCGGACAATCGCGGGCTGGCCGATCCGATCGTGCACCATGTCACGGGGTCGGGTGCGAACATCCACGAAATTCAAATGTACAACCACGACTCGGAGCAGCTGTTCGCCATGCTGCTGCGGGTGGAATGGACGGGAGGACCCGAGTCGGTCGCCGAGCTATCGGCCCGGATGCAGGACGTCGGCCGCGGCAAGGGATTGTCGTTGCGAACGTGGTCGCGGGAGGCTCTCGGACGTCCGCCCCGTTTCGCGCTTTGCACGACCCATCGTCCCGAGCCGGCGCTTGCCGTGTTGCGAGGCATTCGCGACGGCCGCCTGGCCGCGACTCCGGCCGTGGTGATCGGCAACCGGGACGCCTGCCGCGGGGTGGCCGAGCAGTTCGGAGTCGAGTGGCAACAAATCGGTGACGCCCAGGGACGGCCCGACAATGACCGGATGGTGGAGCTGTTCGACAAATACGCCGTCGACTACATCATTCTGGCGCGGTACATGCGGATTTTACCGCCGGCCACCTGCTGGAAGTTTGCCGGCGGCCGCATCATCAACTTGCACCACGGCCTGTTGCCGTCGTTTCCTGGTGCCAGCCCGTACGAAGACGCCTTTCAGCACCGGATGCTGACCTATGGGGCGACGATCCACTTCATCGTCCCGGAGCTCGACGCGGGCAACCAGATCATTCACCAGAGCACGTTTACGGTCTTTCCGGGCACGCCTCTGGCCGAGATCAAGCGACGGGGCCAAACCGATCACGAACCGTCCGCCCTGGTCGAAGGGGTACGACGGGTGGTCGATCGGGAGGTCGAGCTCCACTTCCATCGCGTGGTGCGGTCGGGCACGGATCCGGCCTGATTTCCCGCGATGATTTCGGTGGTGTAATTTCCCATGAATGCCAGGTGATTGTTTTAGAGTTAAACCGTCCAACTTGACGAAAGGCGTGCAGCCAATCGACGTTGGGACAAGGATCGGGTAGAATTCCCGATGGCTGCGGACAACCGGAGCGGATTGCATGGATCTCTTGGTCATAGAAGATGAGGCCGTGTTGGGAAAAGCTCTCCAACGCGGCTTATCGGATTGTCATCACGAATGCACATGGGTGCGCAACGGCAAGAAGGGGCTCGACTTAGGGCTGAGCCAACGCTTTGACGCCATCATCCTCGACCTGCTGCTCCCGGACATGGAGGGGCTGCAGGTGCTGGATTCGCTGCGGACCCGCGGCGTCCAAACACCCGTGCTGGTGCTAACGGCCCTCGGATCGGTCGAAAATCGGGTCCGCGGCCTGAAAAGCGGGGCGGACGATTACCTGGTCAAACCGTTTGCCTTCCCCGAGCTGACAGCCCGCCTTGAGGCCCTCTCGCGGCGCTCGAGCTTCCGGCCGTCGATGACGCATACCGTCGGACCGCTGACCCTCGACATGACCACCCGCCGGGCGTCGCGGGGGGAGCGGGAGATCGAGCTGTCCCCCACCGAGTTCACGGTGCTCGAATACTTGATGCGGTTTGCCGGCCAGGTGGTGACGCGCAAGATGCTCAGTCAACACGTGTGGGATGACGATTGGGACGGCACGACCAACGTGATCGACGTGCACATCAATCGTCTTCGCAACAAGATCGACCGCGGCTTCGATATGCCGCTCATTCAGACGGTCCGCGGTCACGGCTACGTTTTGCGAGCCGCCGAACCCAGCGCCCTCTGACCGCCGGGCTGCGGCAGGAACCGCGCTGGGCAGGATTGCGATGGCGTACCCAGTCTTCGAGCACCTCTCTCGGTTGGCTCAGCTGACTCGCTCGGCTTCCAAGACGCTGCGTATCCGGCTGATGGTCTGGAACGCCTGCCTGGTGCTCATCACGGCGCTCGCGTGCTTCCTGGGCGTCCGCGAGGGGCTGCGGCAAGCGCTCGTGGGCGGCATGGATAACGTGCTGACGGCAGACATTCGCGAAGTCGGATTCAACGTCGCCGACTTGCATGCCACCGCCGCCGACATTCGCTCCGCCGCCGCCGGCGAAGGTTCCGAGCAGGCGCGCCAGCTCCTCAATAGCCTCAACCGCAAAGAAAGCGTGCACGAGCATAACGGCTGGTTCGTCGAGCTGCTCGACGGCGACGACAAGCGACTCTGGGCCAGCGATCTCACGCCCTCTCTGGGCGGCGCCGACAAAACTCAGCGCGACATGGTCCCCGTGAGCATCAGCGGCTATCGCGTGCTCGAGAATCGGCAACCGACGAGCCTGGGCCGGCCGCTGCGAATCCGCGTCGGTGCGCCGATGGACTTCATCGATCGCGATATCCGCAGCATCGACCGCATCGCGCTCCGCGGGGTGGTGCTGCTATTGATCGCTGCGCCACTCTTGGGCTACTGGCTGGCCCGTCGCGCCATTCGCCCGCTGTCCGACATCATCGAAACGACGGCCCGGCTGCGGCCCAACCGCATGGAGGAACGCCTGGCGATTCGCCAGACCGACGACGAGTTGGACCGCCTCTCGGCCACCGTCAACCAGTTCCTCGACCGCATCGCCGTCTACCTCACCCAAAGCAACAACTTGCTGGCCAACTCCGCGCACGAGCTGCGCACGCCGCTGGCCGCGATCCGCAGCTCGATCGAAGTGGCAATCGGCGGCACGCGCACGCCCCAGGAGTATCAGGAACTGCTTGCCGAAGTGATCGGCGAGTGCGCTTCACTGGAGCGTCTGGTCAATCAACTCCTGCTCCTGGCCGAGACCGACTCGGAGCTGATCCGCGCCCACAGCGAAGAGGTCGACCTGAGCAGCGTCGTCGAGCGCTGCGCGGAGATGTTCAGCGCCGTCGCCGAAGCGCGGCAAGTCGAGTTGGTGACGGCCCTCGAGCCGCACGTCGCGGTGATGGGCTTCGGCAACCACTTGCGGCAAGTGGTCAACAACCTGCTGGACAACGCGATCAAATTCACTCAACCCGGCGGAACGGTCCGCATTGCGCTCTTCCGCGAGGCCGGCTCGACCGTGCTCCGCATCGCCGACACGGGCAGCGGCATTCCGGCCGCCGATCTCCCGCACATCTTCGAGCGATTCTTCCGTGGCGATCGTTCGCGCCAGCGGATCGAGCAGACGACGGGCACCGGACTGGGACTGAGCATCTGCCAGGCGATCGTGGCCGCGCACCGCGGACGGATCTTCGTCGAATCGCACGAAGGCGTCGGCACGACAATGACTGTGCAACTGCCGGAGTCGGTCGTCCCCCTTGCGCAGCGAGCCGCACGAGAAGGCAGCGAAACAGCCGAGCGAAATGCCGCCATGGCGTCGGCCCGATCGGACGGTTGAGGCCGATCGGACAGTTGAATGCTGAGCGGCCGAATGCTGCACGGCCGGTCGCCGACGCGACCTTACTTGGCGTTGGCCAGCGCCCGGCTCGTCTCGCGGATGGCCGTCGTCAGCCAGGCTCCTTCGATCAAGTTACGCGACGCGCCCTGGAGCGACTTGAGCGCGGCCAGCCGGGCCTCGAGCGCCGGTTTCGACTTCGGCTCGACCATCAGCGCCGCGTCGGACAGGCGGACGGCCGCCACCGGATCGCTCGCCGCCAGCGTTTTGGCCCGCGCGGCCACCACTGCAGGACCGCCCGCCATCCGCACGAGTTCCGGCTCCGCCACGGTGGGCGACCGGTCGTACATCGTGGCCGGGTTGAGGTCGAACCAGCCGACGTATCCGTCGAAAATTCCGCGGACCGACCAGTCGACTTTGCCGTAGGCTTCGCCCACGTTCAATTCGGGCGGCAGTTTGACCTCGTGCATCAGCGTGAAGACGTCCTTGCCCTCATTCATGCCTTTGACCGTTGCGTCGTGGACGTAGAGGATGGCATTGCGATAGCGAGTCAGCTTCTCCACGATTTTGTCTTTCCCCACAACCGGCTCGCCGTGGCTGGGGAGCACAATCTCCGGCTCGAGCGCAAGGATCTTGTTGAGCGAGGCGACGTAATCGAGCGCCCAGCGCGGCTTGGTGCCGCGGAGCGTGTAGATGTTGGGAAAGGATTCATAATAATTGTCGCCGACAAAGGCGGCCTTGTATTTGGGAACCCAGACGCAGAGGTGGTCATAGGTCTCACCGGGATTGGCGAACAGCTCGAACTTGGTACCGCCTAGCTCGAACTCGTACTTGTCGTCGAAGGCGACCGCCGGCTCGAACTTCTTGTCGGGCACGCGGTCGAAGGCGTTGAGGGTGCCGATGTCGAGCCCGAATTGCGCCGCCCCCGTGCGATTGAGGTACGAGCGGAGCCGCTCCTGATAGCTGTTGAATTCCAGATAGCTGTGTTGCACGACCAGCTTGGTGTTTGGCTCCATCCAATAGCGCAGGCCGCCCGTGTGATCGTGATGGCCGTGTGTGAGGATCACATATCGGACGGGCGCGTCGCTCACTTTGCGCAGGAGTTCGTGGTGCTTTTTCGCGCTCACGGGGGACGACGTGTCGATCACGACGTTGCCATCATCTGTGCGAACCAGAAATGTGTTGCTGAAGCCGATGGCCATGTAAATCGCGTCGTTGACCTTCCGCGCGGCCGTCTGCCGGTTTCCCATCCGCGAATAGTCATTGAGCGACAGCGGCGAGACCTGCGCGTGGGCCAAAGACGGAACCAGCCCTGCGCTCGCGGCAAGGACCAGCAGCGACGAGAGACCGACACGCCATCTCCGGCGCGAGTTGGCAGCGGAACAGAAATGAGAAAGATTACGGAGCGGGCCAAAGCGCATGGCGTGGTTCCTCGGGACGATGTCGTTCAGGTTGACGGAGGCCGCTTCGTGCGGGCAGCGACCGTTTATCCGCTTTTTTGATCCGGCCGACAAGCTTTCGCGTTGGCCTCTGTGCGGACTCGCGGTCGGCCATCAGCGGTATCGCGCGGCTGTTTTCGATAGACTGACTGTGGCGCTTAGAATTGCCATTCGTGCCACGCCGATTGCGATCGGACCCACTGGAGAAGTTGGATGAGCCTGGCGATTGAGACCCGCGGCTTGACGCGGTTTTTCGACAAGTTCTGCGCGGTCAATCGCATCGATCTCAAGGTCGAGAGTGGCATCTCGTACGGCTTCCTCGGGCCCAACGGTGCTGGCAAATCGACCACCATCAAAATGCTGACCGGGCTGTTGGCTCCCAGCTCCGGCCAGATCATGGTCCTCGGACGCAACATGTCGAATCCGGCCGAGGCGCTTGATGCCAAGCGGCACATCGGCGTCGTGCCCGAAGACCTGGCCCTCTTCGACAACCTGACCGGACCCGAATATCTGACGTTCGTCGGTCGCATGTATGGCGTGCCGACGGACACCATCCGCAGCCGCACCGGCGACCTGCTTAAACTGATGTGCCTCGAGGGAGAAGAAAAGAAGCTGACCCTCGAATACTCGCACGGAATGAAGAAGAAACTGGCCCTGGCCGCGGCTCTCTTGCCCAATCCCGATCTGCTGTTTCTCGACGAGCCCTTCGAAGGCGTGGATGCCGTCACCTCGCGCGTGATCCGCGACATGCTGACCGGCTACGTCTCGCGCGGCTCGACGCTCTTCCTGACGTCGCACGTGCTGGAGATCGTCGAGCGGCTCTGCACGCACGTCGGCATCATTGCCCATGGTGAACTGGTCGAGCAGGCCAGCCTCGACGACATTCGCCAGGGCAGCTCGCTCGAAACTCGCTTCTTGGAAAAAGTCGGCAGCGATTCGGCCGCCTCGAGGAAACTGGAGTGGCTCGAAGGGGCCGCGACATGACGTGGCAGCACTTTCGCACGCTGGTCTGGCTGCGCCGGCGGCTGTTCCGCAATCGGATGAGGCGGGCCGGCAAGCTCAACGCTGTGGTGACGCGGATCTTCATGGCGATTGCGATCCTCGTCTCGGTCGGCTCGTTTTTCGCGGCGCTGGGATTGGGCATTCGCTTCCTGCCCCAGGCCACGCCCGATTATGTCCTGTTCATTTGGACCGGACTGACGGTGACGTTCCTTTTCGCCTGGATCATGGGAGTGATGACCGAGCTGCAGCGCTCGGAAGTCCTCTCGATCGAGAAGCTGTTCCACTATCCGATTTCTCCCGGCAGCGCGTTTCTGGTCAATTACCTCAGCTCGCTCGTCTGCGTGTCGCTGATCCTGTTTTTCCCAGCGATGCTCGGACTGGCGATCGCCTCGGTCGTGGCGCTGGGGCCTTGGATGCTCATCACCCTGCCGCTCTTGCTCGGCTTCGTGCTGATGGTGACTGCCGTGACCTATCAGTTCCGTGGCTGGCTGGCGACTTTAATGGTCAATAAGCGCCGCCGTCGCACGATCGTGGCATGCATCACGGGCGCGTTTATTCTGCTCAGCCAGTCGGGCAACTTCATCAACATGTTTGTTCAGGGAAGGCACCGGCACGAACGTGACGGCACGGCCGACCAGTTTCACCGCCAATACGACCAGGCCGAGCGTGATTTGAAAGCGGCCAAGATCACGCCGAAGGAATATCAGGAGCGGATCGAATCGATTGCCGCCGACCAGAAACGCCAAAACGAACAAGAGACGCAGCAGTTCCTGACCCAGGCAAAACGGTGGGTCTCCACCGCCGATCTGGCATTGCCCCCCGGCTGGCTGGCCTACGGCACGTTTCAAGCCGCCGAGCATCAGATTTGGGCGGGCCTCGTTGGGACCGTCTTATTGAGCGCGATCGCCGGCGCGAGCCTGCATCGCTCGTACCGCACCACTGTCCGGTTTTACCTGGGTGATTATCGCTCGGATCGTTCGACGGCCGACCTCGCGCCTACGACCGCGGCAATCCACGCACCCGTCCGCGCGACGATCGCGATCGGAGCGGTCGACGCGCCGGCGCCGGCAACGCTTGCCAACGCGCCATCGTTCGCGGGCATGGTCGGCAAGAGCGTCCCTGGGGTGCCCGAGCAGGCAGCAGCGACGGCGCTCGCGACCTTGCGGAGCCTCTTGCGAGCGCCCGAAGTCAAAATGATGCTGCTCACGCCGACCATCCTGGGAGTGCTCTTCATGACGGGCAAGCTCGCAGGTCGTAACGGCATGAGTGGCGGGGCAGTCTCACCCGGGCTGCGGCCGATTTTGGCCCTCGGCATCGTGACGACCGTCGTCGTGACCTTGTCGCAGCTCTTTCAGAATCAATTCGGGTTTGACCGCAACGCGTTTCGCACGTTTGTGCTCTCACCCGCTTCACGCCGCGACATCCTGCTGGGAAAGAATCTGGCCCTGGCACCGATCGTGGCAGCGGCCGGCGCGATCTTTCTGGGTGTGCTGGAATACATGATGCCGCTGCGACCGCTAGACTTTCTGGCGACGTGCGTGGAGTTGCTCTCGGCCTACTTGATCGTCTGCCTGGTCGGCAACCAGATGTCGATCCTGCTCCCCTCGACCGTTCGGCACGGTTCGATGCGCGGCTCATCGGACACCAAGATACTCCGCGTGCTGGCCCGCTTCGCCGCCATGCTGGGGCAGCTCGTGGCGTTCGTGCCCCTCGCGCTCCCGTTGGGGATCGATTATCTGATCCACCAGTTTGCCTGGGGGCAGTGGATCCCCGCCTACTTGATCGTCTCGCTCTTGATGGCCCTCGTTCTGCTCTTCGTCTACCGGAACGTGCTCGAGTACCAGGGCGGACTGCTGCAACGCCGCGAGCTGCGGATTCTCGAAGCCGTGACGGCCAAGGAAGACTGAACGACGACCCGAGTCGGGCCTAACGACGCGCAGAGTTTCACGAGGCCGAGCCGAGGGCCGCTTTCTCGCGCTTCGTTTTGCCGCTGAGGGGTCGCACCGAAGGCTCGACGAGCGCGGCTTCGATCGTGAGACCGGGACCGAAGGCCAAGAGGACACAGGGGCCCGGCACCTTGTTGCGGATCAGCCGCTCGGTGATGAACAGGATCGTGGGCGACGACATGTTGCCGAACTCGCCCAGGACGTCGCGCGACGTTTGAATTTCTTCCGGGGCGAGTCCCAGCGCGTCGATGCAGGCCTGCAGAATCCGCGGGCCGCCGGGATGAATGCCCCAGTGCGCAATCTCGCCGAGGTCGACGCCTTCGCTGGCCAGCCAGCCTTCGAGCCAGGCTTTGAGCGAACTCTGGATTGCGTCCGGAACGCCCGACGAAAGGGTCATCTGAAATCCATGATCGCCGATGTTCCAGCTCATCAGGTCTTCGGTTTCGGGGACGACCATCGAGCCGGACGAGAGCCAGCGCGGTTTGTCGGAGTCGGCCCCATCCTCGGCGTGGCCGCAGACGACGGCGGCTGACCCGTCGGCAAAAAGCGCGTTGGCGACGATCTGTTCCGGGTTCCAGCCATACTGGTGGTGCAGGCTGCAGAGTTCGATCGCGCAAACGAGGACGCGGGCATCCGGGTTCGCGTCGGCAAACGCGCGGGCGACGCGGAGCCCGTTGAGTGCTCCATGGCAGCCCATAAAGCCCACATGCGTCCGAGCGACCACCGGCGGCAGTCGCAGATCGCGGATCAACTGCACGTCGACTCCGGGGGCTGCGAAGCCGCTGCACGAAACCGTGATCAAATGTGTGATTTCAGACGCGTCGAGTGCGGCGTCGGACAGTGCTTTGCGGCAGGCTGTCGCGGCCAGGCCAGTCGCTGACTGCGCGTACTTCTGCATGCGTTCGGCCGTGGTCGGTCCGAGCGGGCCGCCTTCCTCGACCGAACGGTAAAAGTTCTGCCCGCCCGGCTGAGCCTGGGCGTCAGCCGTAAGCAGCACCGTGTGCCGTTTCCGCACGCCCGCGTGACGGTAGAGCGTCGGCAAAAGCCGCCGTTGTTTGTCCGTGAGACCGCACAACAGCCCGGCGGCTTCCGCGGCGTCGGCCTGCTCGATCGACAGTTCGGGGACAGCCGTGCCGATTCCCAAGATGCAGACGCTCATACCGACTCCCTTTAAATGCGAGAGGAAACCTCTCGCGGCCGCGAACTCTTGTGCCGCGTTCGTTCCATCGATGACTGAATTGTAGACGACCCCTGCAAATCGATGCCTTTGCCGGCGTTCCAGAAATGTCCGATCAGCGGCCGGACGAGGGTCGGCGCCACGCCGATGAGTGCCATTGCCGCGCGGACGGCCGCCGGATTTCGCAACAGGCCCGCCAGAATCCGACAGTCTCGCTGTCGCGGTGCGATCTGCGCGCGGACCACGGCCGACCAGTCGTGTGCAAGCCGACGGCATTCCCGTCGGGATGCCAAGCGATCATCGGCAGACTCAGCGGCGTCTCGACCGAGCCAATCGGCCACCATGGGTGCCGCGAGCACCGCCGACAGCATGCCCCACGTCATTCCTTCGCCCGTGAACGGTTCGACGTAACCGGCCGCGTCACCGAGCACCAGCAGTCGCGGTGCGGCGGTGCGCCGACTGTGCCGCGTGAGCAGGCCCGTTCCCCGCCAATCAACGGCTTCGAGTCCCGTCGGTGGTTTCACGCCGGCTTGAGTGAAGATGTGCCGCACGGTTTCGGCCGGCCCGTGCTCGCGAACGTGGTTGGGATCGACGGCCGCCGCCAGATTGATGGCGTCGCCCGGCACTCGCACCAGACCGACATAGCCGTCGCGCGCGACCGACATCAAAACATGTCCCGCGTCGATCTCCGCCGCCGTCCCCGGCAACGTGGCGCCGAGCCCAATTCGCGACGTCGCGGCGACGCGCGGCGCAAAGGCCCGATGCTGCTTGAGGCTCGTCCGTCCCAGGCCGTCGGCCACGAGCACCATTCGGGACTGCGCGACAAATCGACGATCATCCTGCTGCAGCACGAGCCGACGCAGACGGCTACCCGCGGCGAGACCCCGAACGAGTGTCGTCGTCCCAGAGACGAACGCGACGCCCGCCTCCACTGTGTTGCGCACGAGCGCCGCGTCGAATGAGATTCGCGAGACCGCGGCGCCGGCCGGCAGATCGAAGGAGACGCGTCGTCCGCCCGCCGCGAGGTCGAATCGCCCCAGCGGCGCTGCATGCGAGGAGTCAAGCAGATCGGCGAGCCCCACGCTCTCGAGCAGTCGTCGCCCCAAGCCACTGATGCAACCGCCGCAGACTTTTTCACGCGGAAACGAACTGCGATCAACGAGCAGCGTCCGCAGACCGAGCAATGCCACTTGCCGCGCGGCTAGCGCCCCGGTCGGCCCAGCTCCGATCACCGCGACGTCCCACGTCTTTGCCGCCGCCTCTTCGACCGTGAGGGTTGAATCGCAGGCCGGGGACTCCAGCTCGGTACGGACCTGTCGCTCGCCCGTGCACTCGCAATGGCTCAGAGCATCCGGCTCGAACGCCAGCTGGTTCAATCGCGGCTCCACTGTAAGAGAAAGCGACACGGCCAGCGCGGTTCGACGACGACTCCCGACAGCCCCCCCTGCCGAGCGACCTCGCGAATCTCTTTCATCGAGAAGGCAGATTGCACGGAACGGGGCCCGTCGACATGAACGATGGGCGAACGCGTCAGAAACCGGCAGCCCAGCCAAGCGAGCCCATAGCCGAAAGTCGAGCGGCACAAATCGTTCACCAGCACCAGCCGCTGGGCCGCCGCCGCCATTTTCCCCAATAGGGCCGACGCCGTTTCTTCCGGCAGATGATGCAGAAACAGCGAGCACATGACGACGTCGTATCCTTCCGGCAGCGGCGCATTGAGCACGTCCTGTCGGAAGAACTGTACATTCTCGACCTGACGCTCGCTGGCGCGGGCGGTGGCATAGCGCACGGCAAACGGGCTGACATCGCAGCCATCGACGAGCACGCGGGCACCGGCGCGAGCGGCCCGGCGGGCGACATCGATCGCCACGTCACCGCCGCCGCTGGCCAAATCAAGCAGGCGCCAGGTGCGGGTCGCGTTGGTCGCAATCCGGCGTTCGAGGGCCTGCCAGAGGATGCGGCCGCTGCCGCTGAAGCGATTGATACGCCCCAGCCCTGCGAGAGCGGCGCGGTGCAAAGGCTCGCCCAGGCCTGGCTGATCCATCAGCTCGGGCTCGCGTTGGCGACATCGGAAGCGGTTGAGCATTTTGATCCAGATGTCGGAACAGCCGGCCGCCCGGCCTGGAGGCCTGCATCCCAGCGGCCTCGTCTTGAGCGCAGGGATTCTACCTTTTCCCGGGCAGCAACGCCATTCGTTCTCGCACTATCGGGCCTCAGAAACGACAATTAATTAGCAGTTTTTTCGCTACGGAAAATTCATCTCGAGGCGAAAAGGTCACCCAGCGCAGAAACTTAACTTTGCCCCGGGAGGCCGCGCTGATAGCATCGCGGCGGCTCGCAAGGAGGATCGGCCCATGAAGCCACGCGTTGGACCACGACTTCGTCTCGTCTTGTTGGCAGCGGCTCTGGGCGCAACGGCCGCGGTGTTGGGAGCGACCGAGTGGGCGACTTGTCCCGCTTGGGCGCAATTGCAGGCGCCCCGATTGCCAGCGCCGGGATCCCCGGCCGCGCGGGCTTTGCGGGTGCGGGCAGGCGAACTCGATCCGGACCTGAGCCGCGTCTACATCTTTGTCGATAAGACCGGCTTCGGGCATCAGCACGGCGTCGAGGGCCGCATCAAGGCCGGCAACCTCCGCGTGGCGAAGGCGTCGGCCGGGCGAATCACCTTCGACATGACCTCATTTCGCGCCGACACGAAAGAGGCGCGGCGCCGCGTCGGCCTCGACGGAACGAGCAGTGAACAGGAGCAAGAGCAAGTCACCGCCAACATGGTCGGAGAAGCCGTCCTGGACGTCGAACATTTTCCGACGGCCACGTTTGTCGCCAACAGCATTCGCCACTTCGACGAACGCGATGCCGCGGGCAAGGCCCAGTTCTCGCTCGACGGCGACTTCACGCTGCATGGCATCACACGTGCCGTGCACATCACGGCCACCGGCGGGCAGGAAGAGGGCTACTTGCACCTGAAGGGGTCCTTTCCGCTGCGACAGACCGATTATGGGATTCGACCGTTCAAGAAGGCGCTGGGCGCGGTTGGCGTCGCCGATGTGCTCACAGTCTACGGCGATCTTTGGATCAAAAAGTAAATGACGCCGGGTGGCCGCGCGGAGTTGCGGAAAGCGGCCGGAACATGGGCGAAGTCGCCGGACAAACCGGCCTTAAAATCAGGAGCCTGACGGATGATTTCTTGCCCGAGCGTCGAAAAGCGGGTGATCCGCACGCACTACAACCTGGCGACTCCGTTTTATCGCCTGCTGTGGGGTCGCCACATTCATCACGGGCTGTGGGAAGGTTCCGAGAGCCCGGCGGAGGCGCAGCTCAAGCTCACGCAAACGCTCAGTCGCGAGGCCGGTCTGCAGGGCGGCGAGCGCGTGCTCGACGTCGGCTGCGGCATGGGAGGCTCGTCGATTTATCTGGCCAAGACGCTTGGCTGCCACGTGACGGGCATCACGCTCAGCTCGGTCCAGCGCCGCTGGGCGTCCGTCGCCGCGCGACTGAACGGCGTCGGCGGCAAGACTCGTTTTCTGGCCACCGACGCGGAGAGCGTCGAATTCGAGCCCGCATCGTTCGACGCCGTCTGGAGCGTCGAGTGCACCGAGCATCTGTTTGACAAGCCGGCTTTCTTTCGCCGGGTGGCCGGCTGGTTGCGTCCGGGCGGCCGCGTGGCGATCTGCGCCTGGCAAGCCGGCGACGGGCAGCTGACCGCCGACGCCGAACGGCAGGTTTACGACGTCTGCGAGGGATTTTTCTGTCCGTCGCTGGGAAGCAGCGAGGACTATCGCGGCTGGTTCAGCGACGCGGGGCTCTCCGTCGATCGCTATTTCGATTGGACGAGCCGGGTCGCTCAAACGTGGGAAATCTGCGAGCGACGAGCCCGCTTTACCGGCGTCCATTTGCTGGCGCGGTGGATCGACAAGGATCAATTGATGTTTCTCGAACGTTTTCGGACAATTCTCCGCGCGTACAAGAGCGGCGCGATGACCTACGGCTGCTGGGTGGCGACGAAGCCCGGCGGAGGGCCGAGCGACTCTACCGCAGCAACGGCGGCAACACCGCTCGCAGTGACAGCGTCTGCTTAATCAGTCCGCTTAGAACGATCACGTACTTGAATTGCCGACCCGCGGAGCGGGTGCTGGCTCGAAGGCGCAGGGATGCGGCGAATTCTCGGGATCGGCTTCGGCGCGGCGACTCAGGCGGTGTTCCTGATCACGCTCTGGCCGCTCTATTGTTTTCTGCGGAACGATTCGGCGGCCGCGCCAGCGGGGTCGCTCTGGTTCGACGCGCTGCTCGCACTCGGCTTCGCCGTCCCACATAGCATCCTGCTCGCTCCGCCGACGCGAAAGTTCATCACCCGTTGGCTGCCCGGCGAATTGTACGGCTGCCTGTTCTGTCTGGTGACTTGCGTGTCGCTGCTCATGCAATTCGTGCTCTGGCGCGGCAGCTCCATCGTGGTTTGGGCATGGCCCGCCTCACTGCAGCCCGTGATTCGCGCCGCCTTTCTGGGCAGTTGGGGACTGACGTTTTACACGCTGTGGCTGACGGGGCTGCAATACCAGACGGGGGTTGGCCCGTGGTGGCGTTGGGTCCGACGGCAGCCGATGCTACGGCGCGAATTCGCGCCCCGCGGCGCGTACCTTTATCTACGCCATCCGGTCTATCTCAGCTTTTTGGGGCTCGTGTGGTTCACGCCCGTTTTGACCGCCGACCGCGTGGTGCTGATCTCCGTTTGGACGATCTACGTTTTTGTCGGCAGCTACCTGAAAGATCGACGACTGGCGAACTGCATCGGCGATCCTTATTTGCAATATCTGAGGGAGGTTCCGGCGTATCCGTTTCTCGCCTGGAGCCCCAAGTCCCAAGGGCTGCTTCGCTTTGCCCCTCTTCGCGCAGAAGCCAGCGAGCCGTCACTGAGCAGTGAACTGCCGGCCAAGGCGGCGTGAATTTCTCGAAAAACTTGGCCGCTCAGAAGTTTTCCGTTCTTCCCATCCGTTCACGCACGAGCGTTTCCAGACGGACAACCATTTCTTCAGGCGAAAGGTGCGACGTATCGATGCGGATCGAATCGTCGGCCGGACGAAGTGGGGCCGTGACGCGAGTTTGGTCTCGATTGTCCCGTTCGAGGATTTGCCGCAGCAGGTCCTCGACCGCAATCGTCTCGCCCTGCTCTGCCAGCTCGAGCTGTCGGCGGCGGGCTCGCTCGTTCGGGTCGGCCGTCAGATAGAACTTGCACTCGGCGAGCGGAAAGACGACCGTTCCCTGGTCGCGCCCCTCGCTGACCACGTTGCGTCGCTCGGCCGCTTGGCGCTGCAGGCGGACCAGCTCGGTTCGCACCTCGGGAATGGCGGCCACTTTCGACGCAGCGCTCGACACTTCCGGTGTGCGAATTGCCGCCGTTACGTCGCGCCCCCCCGCGCGGACGACGGGACCGAGTGCCTCGATGTCAGCGGCGTGAGCCACCTGGACGACCTGTGCCACGTCGCCGATGTCGATCCCCCGCAAGAGCACTTCGAGCGCCACGGCCCGATACATGGCCCCCGTATCGAGAAAATCGAAGCCCAGCCGCTCTGCCAACCGGCGCGCCGCCGTACTTTTTCCCGAACCGGCCGGGCCGTCGATCGTCACGATCATGTCGCAAGCCACGTCATTGAGAGATCCCCATTTAGCGATGCGCGATCAGCCGAAGTGCAGTTCCACATCGACGATCTCATAAGCACCGACTTCGATCAACACGGCGTCGTCGATGACGGGCAATTCACTCAGCGTCCGCCCTTGGAAGTCGCGGCGGCTGGCGCGGCTGGGCGTACGAAAGCACTCTAAACGCGCTGGGCGCTGCCGTCCCTCGGTCTCCGCGAGCCGGACGATAAATCCGTATCCGATGTTTTGGGGCGGTGACGGCTCGCCGTTCTCTGCCGGCGATTGATCGACGGGCGATTGATCGACAGCGACAGGCTCGGACGCTTCGCTCGGACCAGGGGGGCGAAACTGCAGGATCTGAACGTTCTTGGCGTTGACGTGAAACAGCCAGCCACTGGCGCCCGCGACCGGCGGACCTGCCGACGATTCGAGCACGATCGGCGGGACCAAAAAATCCATCGCGGCCTGCATCGGGTAGTCGGCGTCGATTGCCAGGCCAAAGCGGAACCGCCGTTCGGTCTCGCCGGCCACGATCAGCAGGCTGTCCACCATCCGCGGCCCAGTCCGGCGATGAAACGGCAAGCCACCATTCAAAATTGTGATCCGCTGCGACTCGTTGGCGATCTCGAGGAAGTGCGGACTTTCGAAGCGTTCGAATTGCAGGCTGTGCGCGCCGCCGAGAACGCTCCGCGTCAACGTGGCGCCGCTGTCGTTCCAGGCAAAGCGGGAGGCGACATAATTGCTCCAGGGATCGCCGTCCGGCATCTTGACCGCGCGGAGCTCGATTTCCAGCTCGATCACTGGGCGTCCCCGCCAGAGCCGCACGATCTGCTCAAACTCGGCGACGACCGATCCGTCCTGAGGATCGTTCAGCGATCCCGAGCTGACGACCTCGCCGAGCGCCGGGCCGCCTGAGGTGACTCTGCTCGACTTGCATCGCATCTGAGAATAAAACGTTCGCTCGGCCGGCTCGCCGTTCGGTCCGGCGACGACCCGCTCCCGCCCGAACCGGAGCGCCAATTGCTGACTCAGGCGGTTCGGCTTGCGGCCGAATTCCTTGATGTGGGAGATTCCGCCCGTGGCCTCGTTGATGTGCACCTCGATGAACTCGTTGCGGATCATCCGCTCTTCGGACATCAGGGATTTCGCGGCTCGCGGGCGTTCGGCCTGCGGATTGCGCGACGGCACCCACGTGTAGCCGCAAGCCGGCAGATCGAGCGTCACCTGGCGGTGCCCGCTGTCGTACTGCACTCCGCGGATTGGACTCTGCACGGCCGGCGGGCTCTCGATTTTCGGCAACTCGACTGTGACCGTCCGATTGAACGACAGCGGATTGAGAATCAGGTATCCCGTCTCGCCACGCCCCGCGAGAAACTTTTGGCTCAGACCGGCGGCCGAACGATGAAGCTGCGCTTCGAGACGCTCTTCGAGCACGGCGTCCGGCTCAGCACCGGCCACTGGCAGGTCGGGTCCGGCCGCTTCGACTTGCCCCTCCAGCGCACGGAGTTCCTCCGATCCGATCGGCTGTTCACCCAGGATGGCCGTGAGCCCCTGGAACTGCGCGGCGGCGTCGAAACGCGAGCGGCCGCGGAAATGCCCGCGAAAACGGCTGATCGGATCACGCTCTTGGGCGGCGACCGCTTGGATCAAAAACGGCGAAAGGTATTCCGATTCCTGGAAGCGCGAGTGGCGCCCCGAATCGTCCGCCTGCTCGAAGAATTGTCGAAAGGTTACGAACCGCCCCAAGACCTGGCTTTGAGCGTGAATCCGTTCGAGATCGTGCCAGAACGGATTGCGCACCTCTGGCCAGCGGGCCCATACGATGGCCGCTGTCTGATCCTGCTGCATCGATTCGGCCAGACGCGACGGAAAGCGGAGAAAGCTGGCCGCACTGTCGACAGCCAGCGGTATTCGCGTCGTCGCGTCGAGCGTCGTGCCGTCGCAACCTTCCCAGCGGATGCGGCTCTCTTCGGTATCGGGATACAGCCCGTCGTCGAGGGCCACGTGCAGCGCGCCGCGAAAGCCGTTGCGATCGAGAATCATTGGCAACAGTGTCGTCATTCCGTAGCGACGGCGCCCCCAGACGGTTGGTGAACTGCCGAGCATCCGCTGAAACGCGTCTCGCCCGCGCTCGAACTCCCCCAGAAACGTCGTGACCGGCACGAGCGGCACCGGTCGCTCGCTCCATTCACCGCCGACAACCTCCAATCGGCCCGCGCTGACGGCTTCACGGATTTGATCGATGAGCTGCGGCCGCTCGCGGGAAATTGCTTCGAGGTCGACGGCCGTGAGGAGCGCATTCAGCGGCTTGGACGACGCAATCGTTCGCTCGAAATGGGCGTCGGCCAGCCGGGGAATCACCAAGCACAAATCGATCAGGTAGAACTCGACCGGATAAAACCGCTCACGGGCTTCGGTGAGGACGTCGAAGCAGTTCTTCAGCCGGCTCCTGGTTTCCTCGACATCGCCGGAGACGGCTGCGTTTGCCGCAGCGACCACTTCGCGCTCCAGGCGGCCGTCATCAAAGCCCTCGAAGTGGTGCATGCGTCGGCTGAGTATCTCAACCATCACCTTGGCGACGCCGAGAGCGAAGAAATCGGCGACCAGATCTTCGTCCAGGGGGACTGGCTCGAGCGGACTGAGGACGGCCTGCGCGAGGGCGCCGCGATCCACGAGTCCGACCACAACGGTCGCCCCGTCAGAGCGCGCCTGATCGATCCAGCCCGCCGGCACCGTATCTTCGGAGGCCGGCGGGACAAGGATCAGGCACCCGGCGACGGAGGCGGGTGGGTCGTCGGCCCGGAGTTCACGGGGAAGCGATTTGCTGCTACTCAGGACGGCCGGATGCCAGGCGACGGCCACCGCGTTGAGGACCCCCGCGGCCTTATCGTCCGGCAAATCGGCGGGCAAGTCTTCGAGCCCGTGGCCGGGAAGCAAGATGACGACGTCGCGGTAATTCATCGGGGGTCGCGATCATTCATGGAGGGTCGCCGTAATTCATTGCGTGCGGGTCGCGGTTATTTCTGACCGAATGACGCAGCGGCTCCCCGGTCGGAGAGCCATTGCATGTTCCCGGCGGAGGCCCGCACCCGAATTTGACGAATCTCGGGAACTTTTTGAAG